>CAFBPG010000104.1_pt1 | contig 3364 bp, 3 predicted proteins | sample 7269661 | NCBI WGS metagenome assembly CAFBPG01 (sample SAMEA6814138, study PRJEB35770) | uncultured Actinomycetes bacterium | biome: Freshwater; feature: Freshwater reservoir; material: water | place: Czech Republic | collected 2017-06-27 | depth 30m m | reverse complement strand
TGTGCCACACACTTTTAAGGTCCACGTTAAAAAATCTTTCCCACTCTTCATTTGTCATCTCTGCAGGATCATAATTTGCGTTTACTCCGGCATTATTTACTACACCGTTTACGGGTCCGAAATGCTTAACCATTGCAGCATGTGCTGTTCTGATGCTTTCAAAATTTCCAACATCTGCCTGATGGAAAAACACTGAAAATCCTTTGGCGGTTAAGTCTTTAACATATGCCTCTGCTTTTTCAACATTAATATCGCAGAAAGAAACCTTTGCTCCCTCTTGAGCCACATCTAAAACAATCGCAGCACCGATTCCATCTGCTCCGCCAGTTACAAAAATGTGTTGGTCTTTGAGTTTCATGCGATCACCAATCTGCTACTGAGCCGTCGTTGTGATACCACTGAACAGGGGTAACGGCTTTAAATGGATGTTTACTGGCTGCATTCTCGTCGATTTCTACGCCAATGCCAAGACCTGTAGGGGGAAGTAGGTGGCCATCTTTGATTTCCGGGACCCCTTGAAAGACTTCAGTGCGCCAAGGTACATCTGCCCGCATAACCTCCTGAATAAGGAAATTAGGGGTCGTAAGGGCCATATGAACGTTAACCATTGTGGCAATTGGGCCCAAGGGATTATGTGGGGCCATGAGAACTCCGAAGGTTTCGCATAGGTTAGAAATCTTGCGTAGTTCGGTGATTCCGCCAGCATGGCAAACATCTGGTTGTGCCACGTCGATGAGCCCATCTTTGAGGATAGGTAAAAACTCTGAGCGAGTAAGTAAACGCTCCCCCGTTGCCAGCGGAACATTGATTCCCTTACGTGCACGTACCAACGCTTCGTGTTGATCTGGTTGAACAACTTCTTCCAAAAAGAGTGGATTGAATGGTTCAAGTACGCGTGCATACTGAATTGCCATAGCCGCTGTTGTGCGTCCATGAAAATCAATCATGATGTCAACGTCAGGACCGGCGGCATCGCGCGCAGCTCCCATCAATTCTTCGGCGTGACGCAAGCCTGCGTGACCGCCCAAAGGTGCCGATTGCGGAACTGCAAGAATCTTTACCGCAGTAAATCCATCATCGATAGATTTTTTCATTTTGGCACCGAAAGATTGTGCGGTGTCAGAGTTATAAACCGCATCAGAATCGCCACCGCCAAGGTGGTCATACATTCTTACGCGATCACGAGCTAAACCACCAAGAATTCTCCACAGTGGTACACCCAAATCTTTTGCCGAAATATCCCATAGCGCTTGATCAATTCCAGAAAGAGCCGACATCGTGACGACGCCACCTTTAAAGAAAGGATGGCGATAAATAATTTGCCACAGTCTTTCAATCTCTCGTGGATCTTTGCCGATAATGAGCGGAGATAGGTCAGCAATTACTCCAGCAACACCTTGCGCCTGAAACTCAACAGTGGCTTCGCCAATTCCGATGAGTCCGGGTACATCTGTGTACACGCGAACGATCACCCAGTTGCGCATGTTGGCGTTAACTATGGTTGTCGTGACATTTGTTATTTTCATTTCACTAACCCTCTCGTTCGTGCGATTTCGTTCCTAAAATCTTGAGCCTTTTTCGGAGCTTGGTCCAAACCACCAGCCGTTAATGGCCCTCCTAAGCCAAACGCACTTGCTCCGGCAAGTGTCCATGCTTCAATGCTGTCTATCGTAATGCCACCAGTGGGAACCCAAAACTGATTGGGAAATGGATCTCGCATCGCTTTGAGAAGCGCTGGTCCAAATGCTGAGGCCGGGAATAGTTTTAATCCATCGCATCCAGCGTTAAGTGCCGTTGCAACATCAGTAGGAGTCATTACTCCAGGAAGTGAAATCATTTCGGCCTTTTTTGTCGCCTCTATAACTTCAACATCCGTACCCGGGGAAACAACAAACTGTGCACCGGCGCGCTTTCCCGCTGCTACATGTTCGGTTGTGAGTGCAGTACCTACGCCAATTCGCACACCTGGCCTTGAAGAGAATTCTTGTATCAAATCAAAAACATCAGGAGTTGTTGTTGTAAATTCAAGGACGCTCACTTGTGCTTCAAGAAGTGCGTTCGCTAAGTCTCTGGCAGATTCTGCGCTATTGGTGCGTACGATGGCCATGATTGCGGTTTCACGCAGTTGATTGATCATGAGGTGGCGCGCTCCCTTGTTATTGCTTCCGTGAGGGAGGAAATTCCCTTTACGCCAAAAGGCAGACCAGCCCAATCACCAAACTGGGATGCAACCGATGCCCCCGATTTACTTCCTTGAACAATTGCATCTTTTAAGGAAATCCCTGCAAGAAGTCCTGCGATCGTTCCACCAACGAAAGCATCTCCGGATCCAACGGGGTCGACAGCTTTTACAACTGGTGGAGTAATTTCAAAATAGGAATTTCCATCTAGCACACGAACTAATCCAGGACCAGCAGTCATAACTGCAATCCTATTGCCCTGGGCGATGGCTTTCTCTAAATTTTGCTCTGGTTTTTCCGAACCGAATACAACTTCATACTCATCTTCGCCGCCGAAAAGCACATCAACATTTTGTGCAATGTTGAAAAGCGTTTCCCGGGCCTGATCCTCGCTCCAAATTTTACGTCGGATATTCAAATCGAAACTTGTCTTAATCGAATGTGAACGCGCGATCGCTAAAGCTTCCACGACCGCTTCGCGCGCAGAGAGAGAAATTGCCGCTGTAATCCCCGTTGCGTGCACCCAACGAGAATTTCGAATATCCGATTCACGAAGGTCATCTACGCACATTGTCGATCCGGCGCTGGATTTACGTAAATACGTAACATTCACCGGCCTTGTTGTTCCGCGATTTCGAATAAGCGCACAAGTGTATTCATCAACCCGTGTCACATATTGGGTCAGAAGTTTCTCTTCTTCTAATTCTGAAATCACGACATCGCCCAGTTCGTCTTTTCCCACCCTGGACATAAAAGAAACACTTAACCCCAAGCGATTAACCGCAACTGCAACGTTAGCTTCAGCGCCAGCAGCTGATAGATCATAAGTGCGCGCAGTTTTGACATCATCGGTATCACTTGCCAAGAACAGCGCTAATATCTCGCCAAAGGTGAAAAGATCAGCCACTAAAATCTCCGGAATTAATGAAAGCCATCGCGTCGTCAATGGTTTTCTCGAGTGAGGCATCCCAGCCCGTCGTTGGTCGTCGACAATAACTTGTTGCTATGACTCCCCTCCGAAAGAGAATTTCCTTTTCGATTGCAACCAACAATTCGACGTTTGCAATCCATAAAGTAATCCAGGGAATAAATGTTGCAAGACGTTTATCAAACTCTGCTACATCCCCGCGATCTAGCGCGCGCTGTGCCCACTTGTAGAGATCCACTACGGCAGAGCCTGGTTG
>CAFBPG010000075.1_pt1 | contig 5149 bp, 5 predicted proteins | sample 7269661 | NCBI WGS metagenome assembly CAFBPG01 (sample SAMEA6814138, study PRJEB35770) | uncultured Actinomycetes bacterium | biome: Freshwater; feature: Freshwater reservoir; material: water | place: Czech Republic | collected 2017-06-27 | depth 30m m | reverse complement strand
GCTTCATTCAAAAATTGTCACCGTTGGTGATCGCCTCAAGAGCACACTCAAGGCGTACAACGAGATGATCCCAACTGCCGAGAGCACTGTTCTTAGCCCCGCCAAGAAAATAATGAATCTTGGAGTATCTGGTTCAGCACTGAAGGGATTTCCTGAAGTGTCAGAAAACGTTCGGAGTTTAAAGAGTAATTTGGCTTTGGATGCGCCCGATGAGATTATTGATGTTGACGATGATGAGGAGGAATAGTGACAACGCCCACGGTCCAAAAGCCTGCGCTTAAACTCTCTACTGCTGGTCTCACTAAACCAGGCGTGGTTGTTTTACAAACACTTTTTATCTCATTCTTTTCACTGATTGAATTAGTTTTCCGCCACGGAGTGGGAATACTTACTGGGTTAGCAATTTGCTTTGCAACCTTTGGTGGCAATCGTTTAGGTCGCAAAGGCACCGCCTACGTTACAGTCGTTACTCCGCCCCTCGCATTTGCTGGCTTTATCGCGATTGCAATTGTTGCCATCGATGGATTACACCCATCGCGCGTTGGGCTCGACTTCATTGCATCTCTTGCCGGCACTGCGCCATACCTCATTGTGAGTGCGCTTTATGGTTGGTATGTTTTTTTCGATGCTACGAAAAAGAAGAGGTAGTTTTCTACTTTCCGCCAAGTAGGCGAGTAAAGAAATTGCCACCAGAGCTTTCAGACTTTGCGTTTTTATCACACGAACACCGTTGACTCTTAGGAACCCCTTGGAGTGCTTGCTCTATGTGCTCGCCACATCCTGACCACGTAGGCTTCCCGCATTTTCTACACGTTACTTTGCTACACATGTTTTCATCCTTTTCTATGGTGTTTGATTAGTTTGCTGAAGCGTAAGTAGCCATCGCTGGAGAATGGCTCCAGGTTTGATAGCCACCGTCAAGATTAAGAGCTGTGAATCCATATTCTTTTAGCAATAACGCTGCGGTATGACCGCGAAGACCAACCTGGCAATTAACAACAACTCGCTTGGTTGATATTTCACTTAATCTTTCCCGCAACTCATCTACGGGAATATTGATTGAACCCGGTATGGTCCCCCGAGCAAACTCTGACGCAGTCCGCACGTCCACCATTTCATAGCCCTTCTCCTGGTACGCCAGCACTTCATGCCACTGGACATTGCCAGTCAATTTCGAAATTAAATTCTCTGCAATATAACCAAGCATATTTACAGGATCTTTCGCCGAGCCAAATGGTGGTGCGTAAGCTAATTCCAAGTCGGCAAGTTGGGGGCCTGTAAGTCCTCCGCGCATTGCCGTAGCAATCACATCAATGCGCTTATCGACTCCATCTTTACCAATTCCTTGCGCACCAAAGATTTCACCTGTTATGGGGTCTAACAAAATCTTGAGAGCCATAGTTTGAGCACCTGGGTAATAACCAGCATGCGAACCTGGGTGCGTATGAATTGCTTGGTATGCGCGCTTCTGGGCAATAAGGCGTTTCTCGTTCCAACCTGTAGTTGCAATCATTAGATCAAAAACCTTAACAATGGCAGTCCCAATCGTGGAAATTGAACGAATAGATAGTCCGTTAATGTGATCCGCAACAGTTCTACCATGACGGTTTGCTAGGTTAGCCAATGGAACAAGAGTGGCACTTTGGTCTATTGAATCTAACTTCTCAGCAGCATCGCCCACTGCATAAATATCAAAGTTACTTGTTTGGTTAAATTCATTTACGGCGATTCCTCCGCGAGTCCCAATTGTGACACCCGCACTCTTCGCTAACTCAATATCTGGTCGAACTCCAATTGCCATAATTACTAAATCACTTGGAAGCGTTGCCCCACTGGAAAGAGTGACTGATTCTTTAGTAATCGACGCAACGCTATCTCCAAGAATTACCTGGACCCCATTACGTTGCATCTCGTCAGCAACAAAAGTTGCCATCTCAGGATCCAACGGCGCTAATAGCTGAGGGGTGGCCTCGATGATTGCGGTTGAGATTCCTCTATGAATGAGGTTTTCAGCAATCTCAACACCAATGAAGCCTCCACCAATAACAACTGCATTCTTTGGTCGTTGATTAACTTCGGCAACAATTCGCTCAACATCTTCAACGGTTCGCAGAGTGAGGGCGTTTTCCACGCCGGGAAGTGCGGGAACTATTGGAGAAGCACCGGGGCTGAGTATTAGCTTGTCATAGCTGATTTCAGAGGTTTCACCAGTAACCACATTTTGCGTCTTTATAAACTTTGTCGCGCTATTTATCGACAGTGCTTGCGTTAAGACACGCACATCCAATTTGAACCTTGCGTGAAGAGATGCGGGTGTTTGAAGAAAAAGTGAAGACTCGTCTTCTATAACTCCACCAACAAAATATGGTAAACCGCAGTTTGCATAAGAAACATGTCCACTTTTCTCCAACACAATAATCTCTGCATTTTCATTTAGCCGGCGCAAGCGAGTTGCGGCGGACATACCACCAGCGACACCGCCAACAATAACAATTTTCATTAAGAATTCATCACCGGTAATCCTTGTGCTTGCCAGTCAATTATGCCGTTTTTTAAATTGAACATTGTCTTGAATCCGAATCCGGCCATTGCGTCAACTGCAAGGAGTGATCGACGTCCACTTCGACAATAGACCGCATAGGTCGCGTTTTTATCTAACTTTAAAACTTCGTTTTCAAAAGTGTCAGTCTCAACATCAATATTTATCGCACCTGTAATGTGGCCTTGATTAAACTCATCTCTTGTCCGAACATCCAGCACCACAACACCGGCCTCTTGAGTCTTTGCAGAAAATTCTGATGCGTTCATATCTGTAATTGCTCCTCCTGTAGATGAACATCCACTCAACAATAGAGTGGCGGAAACTAAAAGCGCCGAACGTGCAATACTACGTATCTTCATTGTTATTCCTTTACGCTAGGGAAAGAAAAAGTTTTTGTAGCTTTTCAGTAACTGCAGGCCCATTTTCTTTATCATCTTCGATGCACTCTTTAAGATTTGCGGCTATCAAAGTAAAGGCAGCGGTATTGATGGCCTTGCCAACTGCTGCCATCTGAACGACGATTTCTTCGCAGGTTCGGCCCTCTTCAAGCATGCGTACAACTGCACCCAATTGCCCATGGGCTCTTTTAAGTCTTTTGCTGAGCGCATCCAATTGCGTCGGATCTGAGAGCACATGCTCAGTTGCCTTCTTTGCCATGGTTTACCCCCAATAAATGCTTACAGACGTGAGGTTAGCATACCCCTAGGGGTATCTGTCAAATGAGCTAGTTAGGGCTCGTATTTAGGGTTGCCACTCAGAAAAGTTCTAGGTCATGAAAGAGGACAGGCATAGCGTTCTGGGCAACAGGGTTCACGCCATCGTGCATAAACCTAATAAGGAGAAAAAATGGGGAAAGTATTTGTTGCTCCTGGACAACCGGGGAGCATTGCCGTTTTCAAATCACGTTATGACCATTGGATCAATGGCGCATTTGTAAAGCCTAGTTCAGGACAGTACTTCGAAAATAGCAGTCCTGTTAATGGCAAGGTTTTTTGTGAAGTTGCGAGAGGTAATGCTGCCGACGTCGAGTTAGCCCTCGATGCTGCGCACGCTGCTGCAGGTGCATGGGGCAAAACATCCGTCACTGAACGCTCCAATATCTTGCTCAAGATTGCAGATCGTATGGAGGCAAATCTTGAGGCGTTAGCAGTTGCAGAAACCTGGGAGAACGGAAAACCCGTTCGTGAAACTATGGCTGCAGATATGCCACTTGCTATCGATCACTTCCGCTATTTCGCAGGTTGTATACGTGCTCAAGAAGGCGCGCTGAGTGAAATCAATGACGACACAGTTGCTTATCATTTTCACGAGCCACTTGGCGTTGTTGCGCAAATCATTCCGTGGAATTTCCCAATCTTGATGGCAGTCTGGAAATTGGCACCGGCACTTGCTGCTGGTAACTGTGTGGTTCTAAAACCTGCAGAGCAGACTCCAGTTTCGATTCACTTCTTAATGGATCTCATCAAAGATTTGCTTCCGCCTGGTGTTCTCAACATCATCAATGGATTCGGTGTTGAAGCTGGTAAGCCACTTGCCTCCTCACGCAGAATTGCAAAAGTTGCATTCACGGGTGAGACAACAACGGGCCGTTTAATCATGCAATACGCTGCAGAAAACATCATTCCTGTCACGCTCGAACTCGGTGGCAAGAGCCCAAATATCTTCTTCAAGGATGTCGCTGAAGCCAATGATGATTTCTACGACAAAGCACTCGAGGGCTTCACAATGTTTGCCCTCAATCAAGGTGAAGTTTGCACATGTCCATCCCGTGCCTTGATTGAAACCTCGATCTACGACAAGTTCTTAGCCGATGCTACGGCACGTACCAAGGCAGTTAAACAAGGAAATCCCCTTGATACAGACACCATGATTGGTGCCCAATCAAGTAATGACCAACTAGAAAAGATTCTCTCCTACATTGATATTGGCAAAGCCGAGGGTGCGCGCCTTGTCACTGGTGGCGAGAGAGTAGATCTTGGCGGAGATCTCTCCGGTGGTTACTACATGGCTCCAACGATTTTCGAAGGAAAGAATTCGATGCGAATCTTTCAAGAAGAAATCTTTGGACCCGTTGTTTCTGTTACGCGATTTGATGGCTTCGATGAAGCGATGAAAATCGCAAATGACACACTCTACGGTCTAGGCGCTGGTGTCTGGACACGAGACATGAACACTGGCTACCGTGCAGGTCGAGCAATTCAAGCAGGAAGAGTTTGGACGAATTGCTATCACGACTACGCAGCACACGCCGCTTTTGGTGGTTATAAGTCTTCAGGTATTGGGCGCGAGACTCACAAGATGATGCTCGATCATTATCAGCAGACAAAGAATTTATTGGTTTCTTACTCTCCGAAGAAGCTTGGATTCTTTTAACCACTAATCGGATACACGGAGGTTGTCGCGTGAAGCAACGGCCTCCGTGTTTTCGTGTCCGGAGTAAGATGAAACTATGAATTTTCCTTCTCGTGTAGATGTCAGCGAGGAAGCATGCGTTCTACTGAGAAAACTGTATGCAATACATGGACCACTCATGTTTCATCAATCAGGTGGCTGTTGTGATGGATCATCTCCGATGTGTTATTTAGCTGGTGAATTTCGCGTAGGTGG
>CAFBPG010000057.1_pt1 | contig 7010 bp, 5 predicted proteins | sample 7269661 | NCBI WGS metagenome assembly CAFBPG01 (sample SAMEA6814138, study PRJEB35770) | uncultured Actinomycetes bacterium | biome: Freshwater; feature: Freshwater reservoir; material: water | place: Czech Republic | collected 2017-06-27 | depth 30m m | reverse complement strand
GGCCAAGCCTTGCCACGTTTTCTTAAGTTCTTGTAATCTCACGGTGGGAATACGATCTGGCTTTTTCTCATAAGGTTGATTGAGAAGTTCTAGGCGAGCGAGAACCTTTTGCGTCACTTCAGGCGACATCAGAGTGAAATCAGATTCTGCAGCTTTAAGGAGTAGGAGTTTGCAGGCCATCAACTGCGACTGCACTTCTGCATGTAGATATTGGGCGTATTCTGATTGAGTAGAAGCAGCGACTCCACCGTCAATCATTGTATTTAGGGTCTCTTCCGAAATGATTTCACGCAGAAGATCAAGAGCGGTGCTTCGGTTATTTTGAACTGTGAGAATTATCGCGCCAATGAAGAGTAAGAAGATATAGGTGAGTGTGGATGCAATTTGAATTTGCGCCATATTTGATAATGATTTGTAGCTACCGGAATTAAAGTAGTAATTGATGGTGAGAACAATGGGTGATTGGATGACAAACATGGCGGCTATGAAGAGAGAATTTCTATCTCTCAGGTAATTCTTGCTTCCTGCGGTTATGGCCTCAATGGCTTGAGTAATGAAAATAATCAAAGCCAGCGATGTCACCTGAACTGCAATTCCACCAACAACTCCAGAGCGAGCAAATTGTCCAAATAGGGTGAGTGGCAGAGTCAGGAGCGCAATTGAAATAGTTGGAATTCTTGTTTGTGAAAGGGATTTGCGAAGTACATCCCAGGGTTGAATTCTTGGCCAGATAAGTTCTGCTTGACGCCAACGTTCTGCGCTCTTAGGTCGAATGTGTTTATTTATCAAACGATCAATTGCGTTGGCCTGCTCCATGAGAGTCAAAGGAGCGCCCTCGCCCTCTTGAGCGGAGGCGATGTAGGTGTTTAAGTTACTAATAACTTGTTGAATGTTTTCATATTCCGCACTTTGGTTCTGATTGGTTCCTGACTTCTTTTTAGGACCCTTAGTTTTCACGGCAATTGCATTGCTCAACAATTGGCGCAAATCTGATTCAAATTTTGTCCAAATCGAAATAATAATTGAGGCAATGATGAGTGCATAAAGGACAGAAAGTGCAGAATTTAGTGCCCGGACTACAAGAATAAGCGGGTCTTTGACTAGAAGAATAGGAGCAGCCAGATTGATTACTGCGCCACGGACTAAGCCCATACATAAGGCGAAAATTATGTGAATCGGTCTATTAAATTTGCCATTGAAGTAGAAGACAAAGGGCGCCATCGCTGCATGGGCAAATAAGGCGATTGCTGTCCAAGTGAGAATGAGTGTTTTTGAATTGATTGCTGGGGCGACAAAGAAAATAGTGCTAATTATTGAAAACGGTAGAAGTCCCCAGAATGCTCGCCAGGTGATAATGCGTTCTGGGATTAAAGAAGCGTATGGATCAATCTTGGGTTGAAGGTAGTTGGTAAGGCGCTGGATGGGGGAAGTTTTGCTCGCGGTCAACGCGAATATTCTCTCGTACCGATGTGCTCGATTTCAAAAATCGCATCGCCCAGAAGTGTATTTGTATCAGCAATAAAGCGAGAAAGATCGCGCTTTGTTGTCGGCACTCCGTCATTTTCGGTCAAAACATTAAGAGCCATGATGACGCCTGAAATTTGACCTTGGATTGAACCAAAACTTGTTGATGAAGTGATCTGCTGTAGCGCTTCGTGCTCTTGGCTCATCTCTTCAATTTGATTTCGGTGGATAGCACTTTCCGAACTCATAGATTCTAAAGAGTTATTCTGTTCAACCATCAGTGTAGAAATAAGTGAGGCAATATAAATTGCACACACTGTCTTAAGGCCGGCATACCAAGCTTGATATGGATTTGCGATACCGATGAACCACGTTGGCGAAACTGTGGTGTAGAGATACTGGAAAGCATAAATTGCAACATATGCCAGAGGGTTAAACCATGCCGACTCAAGTGCATTCGTGCGAGTACCAATGACGCGGAATAGCTGAAGAAGTGCGACGACGATGATTGAGGAAAGTACGCCAATAATCGCGCCGTTTACTCCGTTTCTTGTTCCCTGACCGATCACAGCGCCAAAGACGAGGATGATCAAAGAGGTGCGCACTGAAAGCACTCGTGGGAATAAGCCAGAGATCAGTTTCACGGGCGTTAATCTATCTTGGCTCTTGAGGTCTAGAAGGGAAGGCGAGACCTCTAATACGCTCAATTTTGAATCCAATTTAACTTTCAAATCTTCAGCCAATGATTCTAATTCGGCTAGGGCAACAGCCAGGGATTCGGATGTGCCATATTTTTGAAGACCCGTAGTAAGTTTTTGAAGTTGTACAACCTTGGGAAGCAGTGTGCTGTGGAGGTTGATGATGGCTAGTTTCTTCGCTTGAACCTGCGCCTCGTTGAGTTGAGAAGTATCGACAGTGAGGAGGTCTTCTAGAGAGCGCAAAACATTTCTTTCGGTACGGATTTTGCGCAAAGTTCCAAACCAGTAAGCAATCAAGCCGAGTGCAAAACCTGAAAATAGAAGTGAGTTTGCAACGCGCATCAGTATGTGCGATTCGACGCCTAGGGTGTTGTGGCCGTAGTACTCAGAGACCAAACCTGCAACCAGTCCGGTGCTAAACCAGACCGCAATGCAGAGGGCCAAATTTTGACGACGTTCTTTACGAGAGGCGAGCAGAGTTACTTGCGCAATGAATAGAAAAAGAATGCTTGCAAGCTCTCCGCCCGTAACAACCATGAGTTGAGTACCAAATGAGCCAGTGTCAAGCGCGTTTTCGCGTTCTAGAGAAAAGAGGAAACTGAAGGGCAGGTAGAGGGCAACCGAGGGAAGGGAAACGGCCCAACGACCTGTAGATACGGTGACAAAGTTGTCAAAGAAACGTTTCATTTGATCACCACTTTGTCTTCTTGCCACATGCGTACGGCGAGAATGCGTGGATTGAATTCATCATCGGGCTTGAGGCCAAGGGTTGCAAAGGTGCGTTGTACAAGGGCTTCAGTGGCGCGAAGGGATGTACCGCGGCGCGTGGCAATTGCTTGATTGGTGAAGCCCTCTGCCATGAGACGCAAGATTTCACCTTGTGTGTCGCTGACAACAATTCTTGAGTTATCAAGAACTGGTTTAACGACTGTCTCATTAATTTTTGCAATGGAATCATTAATGGCAGTGCCGAGGGATGCAATGGATTGCAGCTCTGATTTCACTAAGTAAATAACGTTCGGTGGCAATTCTGTCCCGCGAGGTAGCGCCAAATTAGGGGAGGCATGGGAAGTCAATATGACTTTGCCAATCCATGGACGCTCTTCGTGGAGGAAAATGAGCAGGTCTGCACCACTGGGTGCGTTGATTCCAAAATTGAGATCAGTGATAACTGCGTGGGGGTCGAAACTTTCTATCGCCACAATGGCGTCGGCAACTGAGCGAACAGCTACTACCTCGAAATTGGCATCGGTGAGAATCTCGCGAAGAAGATTGAGAGTAAATTCCTCATCTTCCGCCACGAGAACACGTGTCCGAAATTCGGTCGCCAAGTTTCTCCCAAAGTAGGTAAAGGTAAAGAGGGCTGAGTTTACGTGGATGCCCTAACGCCACTCAAACAGCGTGTTCGGGAGATACCACGCATAAGAGGAGAGTGCTGCCGTGATCTGTGATGCATAACGTGCAAGGCGCGCAAGCAATTCATATGCACGCTTAAATGAATTAAATTACGCGCGCGTTATGCTGGCCATGTGGAATTTGGTAAATGGGCTAACCGACCACGATTAGACGTATTTGGGCGCTTGCCGCTGTATATGGCCTCGCATAAACCTCAAGTTTTGGCTAAAAGATTCTTCGCGCTCGCTGTTGTCGGCGTAATTTTATCTGTCGTTGCGCCCGTTATTGCTGATGAAAATTCTGCGCCATCGGGTACAGAGGCACCTGCACCGGAGGCAAGTGGTGAACCAATTCCGGCAGATACTCCAACAGATATGCCATCGGAAGTTCCCATTCCTACCGATACGACTGTGGCATCACCATCGCCGAGTGCGATGCCAAGTCCTGATGCAACGCGTGCACCATCGGATGCGGGAACGGAGACAACAACTGCATTTGTAGACGAGTCGCCGTCTCCTTCGCCAACACCTGTTGGGCCGTTAGAAAATCAGAACATGAGAGTGGACGTTCCCAATGCCTTGCCGGTAGATCCTCGGGCAACTTCTCGAACCTTGCCGGCAATTAATCTTGGTGGGCCGAGGTATTTATTGGCTTGTATAGAGGGTGCGAATTTGTATTTTGATGTCTATGCAAAAAACTCTCCGCAATCGTTTTTCAATAACGAGCAGTTAGTGAGCGGAGATATGACCTCGCAGCTGTTGATTTCTGGCACGACAGCGCAAGTTTTAGCGGTTATCAATAGTTATGGGGGCATGAAAGCGGTTGCAACGCGCAGCGCCATCGGAGGTCTCTATGCCAGGTTGAGCTTTGTGGCGATGACGGAGCCAACCCTTGAACCAGAATTTTGTAGACAAGGTTCGCCTTCTAATTTTCGGATCGTGTATTTCCGCTCGCTCGGATTAGGCATGAATTTGATTAAAAATAGCCTTGTTTTGAAGGGCTAGCGTCAAAAGAATCGCGTCGATATTGGCGCGGTCAATCACGGGTTTATTCAGGGGCCGAAGGTAAAATTCCAAACGACTCGCAACGAGTTTTTTGCTGTCCCTGAAATGGAGATGCCATGCAACAAGGCTTGCAATCTCCACTGAGCGGTCGAGTCAATTCTGGTTTCGGTGGTGGCAAGAGTCGGCATCGCAATAAAATTATTATCGGAGCAGCCCTTGCTGGCGTTGTGCCCTTTATTGTTTCAACGTTTGCAGCAAGTGTGACTGTGGGTAGCGGGGCTTTAGAATTTGGTCAAGGTTCACAGCAAGCTGTTGCGTGCGACCCCACTGTTTTTGCTGCCCTTGGCGAAGAGTGGCATTCGGCCCCGACTGATGCGGATTCGTCAGCTGGCTTTTTTAGAGTGCGCGGAGTAACTGTTTCTAATTTGGATTTAACGAGTTGCCACGGCAAGAAGCTGCGCATTCGCTTGATTAGTACAACAGGTGCGGAGTTGCCTATTGGACCTAGTACAGATGCGCACGTGATGCAGATTTCTCTGCCCGACGTTGATGCACCTGTGAGCAGTAGCGACGCCTCAGCCCTAGCGCTGACATATCTGACCGGCGATGGCACCGTGGTTTCTAGCCCAATGGCTGGCTCTGTCTCCCTTAACGTTTCGGGTACATCGATTTATGACGGATCTGATCTGTCGGCTACGAATGCGGATGTAACTTTCTATCTAGATTCCAGCGCAACCCTGGTCAATCTTGATGGCCAAACAATCGGTCGTACAACAGTTGAAACTGTCAACAATCCAACTCGTTAATCTTTTCTTTCTCTGAAGTCGTTATTTAGCGCCACTTTTACAAAATTCATGAGGTCACTTTAAGATACTGGAAAACCATTAAGGGCTTAAAAACCATTGTTTTAGGCGCTATTTAGGGCATTTGTTGTACCTGCTATTTAAGTCTCGGGCCCATCAATCTCCCAAAGCCTTTATTTCACGCTACTTTTACGGCTCAATCGTGGGTTGGAAATCGAGCGCAAGCACACGCGATCGGATACACATCTGAGCAAAGGTGACAATGACCGTCGGAGGCAAAAGCGGGGCGAAGGCCTGGAAAGAGACGGGGTTTCCCCTTGAAATCAGCCAAATTGCGCTCAAATGGGGGTAATAACCGTATATAGGTGAGGTTTTAGGGTGGAAACTGAGGGGTCGCCACTTGCCTCACAATGGGAGTCGGTGCTTGACTAACCCTCAATAAGCCATCCACAGATTGTGGAATAGCTCAACTTCCCACTTAGGAGGAAGCTCAGATGGAGATTTTAAACTTGGGTGGCTCTTTCGAACCATCTGATCGCTCCCCGAAGAAAAAGAAGCTCAAGGTCGTTATTGGTATCGGCCTTCTTGCAGCAGTGATGGGCATGGGCTCAACTCTTGCGGCTAGCATCAACATCAACACATCCACAGGTGGATCTGTTGAGTTCGGTCAAGGCATCGCAGCTACAGCAGCTTGCGACACAAGCATCACTGTTACGCCATTTGCGACATATGCAAATGCTGCCACAGGTGACTTCCTTTTCTCGTCTCTCAAGATTTCCGATATCAATAATGACGATACAGCGGCTTGCGGTGGTAAAACTTTGGTTATCAAGGGATATACCGCATATACAGAGTCTGTGACTGCCGGGCGTTACACAGCAGATACCACAACTGCATTGCCGTTAAATCTAACTTGGTCCTATTCCGCAGGAATTGTTACTGGAGGTACTAACGCTTCAGGTACTGGATACAATGACGGTATAGCAATTGCACTGGCTAATGACGGAAGCACCTGTGAAATCACAACGCACGGTACTAACAAAGCATCAGGCGGAATGTCCTGTACTGCCGTTGCTGGGGATACTGGCTCAATCACCGTGGTGCTGTACGGTGTCGACAGTGATAGCAAAGTTGGTATTCCAACATCTGCAGTCTCCAAAATTACTATTGAATCATCCTTGTCAACACCGGCTGATTACTCGTAATTTCTAAAGTACTACGTTCGTAAAGTACGACCCACTCTAGGCAACCAGAGTGGGTCGTACTTATTTGCGAGCTCTTCACCTGTAGAATTTCGGCAAGAGCGATCTAGAGAGCAATTGATGGAGTCGCCACTATGAACGGTGGAACATGGCCAGAGCTACGAAGGTGCAAAGTGAAGCCACACAAATGAATTCTGCATCTGGTCCTCACTTACTTGGGGCAACTGAGCTTTGGATCGAAGATATGGGCAAAGTGCCAGAGTCCAATGTGCTGATTACAATTTCTGATTCATCGGGTGAGCACACCTACCTGATGGCTGGTCAAAAACTTGTTGAAACTAAGTCGAGCCTCTTCGTACAAGCGCCAGAGGAACGGATAGTTGTAGGCCCTCGAGTTTGGCATACCTACATGAGTACGGCCTTTCGTTGGTCGGGATACGCCCT
>CAFBPG010000048.1_pt1 | contig 7768 bp, 8 predicted proteins | sample 7269661 | NCBI WGS metagenome assembly CAFBPG01 (sample SAMEA6814138, study PRJEB35770) | uncultured Actinomycetes bacterium | biome: Freshwater; feature: Freshwater reservoir; material: water | place: Czech Republic | collected 2017-06-27 | depth 30m m | reverse complement strand
TGCGAGCTCAACTTGTTGCCAAATATCATTTGGCAGGTTTGGCAGCGTGGACTTTAGGCTGGGAAGATTTGGCTGCAAGTGAAGCAGTGCGCACAGTTGGTAGGGCAATCGCTCCAGATCAAGTGGTAAGCACTCTGACTTTCGATACAAATGAGATTGCCTACGGAATTCCAGTTAATCTGAAAGGTGTTTTCCAACTTCAAGATAAACAACCTATTTCAGGATTACCAGTCCACCTTGAAATCCGAACCGTAGGAGAAGCAAGCTGGCGTGAAATATTGCAAACCGCAACAGGCCCAGATGGGACGGTAATTGCTCCACTTACTTTAGGGAACTCGACTTTTGTGCGCTTACGTTCGGATGCTTCATGGGAAAGATTGGGTTCTCAAAGTTCTGAGCTTCAAGTTTTTGTAAAGGGAAAGCTTTCTGTCAACGCACCAACATCGAGTCCAGTTGGATCTCAAATTCTTATCCATGGAACTGTGCAACCAAAAAGGACAGGAGTTGAAATTTCACTTGAACGTTTTGTGTCTGGAGCTTGGAAACCATCCGGCGCGAAAACACAAACGGATATTTCTGGAGGTTATTCTCTATCCGTTACAGAAACCACACGGACACCAGCACGATATCGAGTCATAATGGGCAATGATGAAAAAATAGCGGGGCAAGTGGGCGCAGTTTTTACTATCGTGATTTATTAGAAATTCAACGAAGAGGATTAACGCAATGACAAAGATCGACGAAGAAGTTGAGGATCTCACAACTCCTCATTTTTTCCTCGACCGTCCCTGGATCACAATTGTGTGGGATGACCCCGTAAATCTCATGAGTTATGTAACGTATGTGTTGATGACTTTATTTGGATATTCAAAAGAGCGAGCACACGAATTGATGTTACAGATTCATAATGAAGGCAAAGCAGTTGTATCAAGTGGACGACGCGAGGAAATGGAACGGGACGTACAACGGCTTCACGAAAAAGGACTCTGGGCAACACTTCAAAGAGATGATCAGTAAGTGACAACATCAACCGCGTTTAATCGTCATGGTGAGAATTCATTCGTTGCAACTTTTGCACAGACCGAGAGAGAAGTGTTAGTTAATCTCACCGAGCAGTTGATTGAGATTCTCGCTGAAAGAGTTGATGATGCATTCCGCGATCCATTAGCTGCAATGGTGGGAATCACTGGACATGACTCGCCTCCTGACGACGAGGTGCTTTTACGGTTACTGCCAAACGCATACGCGGATCCCATTGAGTCAGCAGAATTTAGAAGATATACAGAATCTGGCTTACGTGAAAAAAAGCGTGCGCATGCAATGGCGGTGCGCTCACATTTACTTAATGAAACAAGTGAAGAGATTTCACTTGACCACGACAGCGCACAAGCATGGCTTGGCGCCCTTAATGACATTCGATTGGCTCTAGGCGTGAGGTTAAAAGTAGAAGAAAATTCTCATGAGCAATTGGAATTGCTTGCCCCGGATGATCCAATGCGCGGGGTTTATGCCGTGTATACGTGGCTTGGCTGGTTACAAGAAAGTTTAATACTTTCGCTCATGGATGACATAGAAGATTAGGGAGGCCAAAGTTTCCTTCGACCTCCCTAATCGATTTGATCTATTACTTAGTGGTCGTCCTTCATACCTTCTGCAGCTGACTTCATACGCGCGATCTTCATGATGGTAAGTCCGAACACGCATTTAGCCAATACGTCAGCAATGCTGTATCCAACTTGTCGATACAAGAATGCATCTGTTCCTGTGATGTTCAAGAGAGGGAAGAGATATGAGATTGGATAAACACCCCATGTTGCGAGCAATAACCAACGAAGGCGCCCAACGGTTGCAGCAACTCCTTCTGGTTGACGCTCTAGTGATTTTCCAAGTTCAACCCAGAGAACATAGAGAATGTACAAGAATGGGATTGTTGAAAGTACACCGAAGAGAATTTTTGTACCGTTATCTGTTGCAATTTCTCCCGGATAACCAAGTGCAATCATTGCCACAGCAGCAGGCACTAAGCGCCCAATGAGTGAACTTGCAGCAGCTTTTGCAAGTGCAAGTACGGCAATTAATTCAACCAAAAGTAGCGGAACCGTTAGTAGCCAATCTACATAACGATATGCCTCATTGAATGAACCAGCACCAGAAATGCTTACGTCGTATCCCTTTGACGCATCAGTGAAGGAATTGAAAATACGAATGTAGTGATATCCAGCGATGAATGTGACCATCGATGAGATGACAAGCGCACTTCTATACTTTGGAAGTACTCGATTCTGTGAAACAAGCGTAAAGACAGTGCATGCCAACATAGAAATAAGTCCAAACGAAAATACGTTGTAGACCATGTTCCATTGGCTGCTTGTGAGAGTCAGCATCTGCATTTAAAGCCTCCTAATACCTTTCGGTTATTTTCTATTCGTTTGAATAGAGGGTTTGAGACCAAGCTCGGGAGAAACTTGACTTAAACCTCACATATTGTGTTCCAGAGCACAGGAGTGCGCATCTTGAAATCCAGCATGGAAAGCCAAAAAGTGGGGAGAACGAGGGTGATTTTTCGCTTATGAGGGCAAGAATTGAGGCTCAGTTCTGGGCTACCTGCTTCTCAAAGCCTGGAAGTATCCTTGCCGTGTGAGTGATGCCCCGATTGGAATATTTGATTCAGGTGTAGGTGGTCTCACCGTTGCCCGCGCAATTTTGGATCAGCTTCCTAACGAATCAACTTTATATATTGGTGACACTGCTCGCGGGCCATATGGCCCAAGACCGTTAGCCGAGGTTCGAACCTTTGCCTTAGAAACCTTAGATTTCCTAGTTGATCAAGGTGTGAAGGCAATTGTTATTGCATGTAACACGGCCAGTGCTGCCATGTTACGAGATGCGCGTGAACGGTATTCAATTCCTGTTATAGAAGTTATAGCACCCGCTGTTCGTCGTGCTGTTGCTGCAACGAGATCTGGTCGTATCGGAGTTATTGGAACACGTGCAACTATAGATTCCAAGGCATATCTGGATGCCTTCGCAGCAGCTACACAATTAGAGATTACATCCATTGCATGTCCTAAATTTGTTGAGTACGTAGAGCGAGGCGAAACATCAGGTTCTGAAATAACCCAGATTGCGCGCGAGTATTTAGAGCCAATTATTAAGGCAGATGTTGATACATTGGTGCTCGGTTGCACTCACTATCCATTGCTCACTGGAGTGATTTCCTACGTTGTTGGAAACAATGTTTCCCTTGTATCAAGTGCCGAAGAAACCGCAAAAGATCTCTATAGAGTCCTCGTTGAAAATTCACTTCTCCGAGAGAGCAAGTCAGGACCAGCAACTCATCGTTTTCTTGCGACAGGGGATGCAAAATCCTTTGAATCACTGGCGCGAAGATTCCTCGGTCCAGAAGTTGGACGAGTAGAACATCAAGATTTGGCCTAGGAGAGGAAAACATGAGTCGCAACGATGGAAGAAGCAACGCTGATTTGCGCAACATTAAGTTCACGCGCAATTGGTTAGATAACGCCGAAGGATCGGTACTTGTTGAATTCGGTGGGACTCGCGTTTTATGTGTTGCTTCATTTACGCCGGGCGTTCCTCGCTGGTTAAAAGATTCAGGCAAAGGTTGGGTAACTTCTGAATATGCGATGTTGCCTCGTGCAACTCACACACGTTCAGATCGTGAAAGCGTTAAAGGAAAACTTGGCGGACGAACACAGGAGATATCTCGACTTGTGGGTCGATCCTTGCGATCTATAGTGAATATGAAAGAACTTGGCGAAAACACAATCGTGATTGATTGTGATGTATTGCAAGCCGATGGTGGCACACGAACTGCGGCAATAACTGGCGCTTATGTTGCATTAGCTGACGCAATCACATGGGCAAAAGCTAACGGACATATCAACGCCAAATCTCAACCACTTGCAGATTCAGTTTCAGCAATTAGTGTTGGAATCATTGATGGTGTCCCGATGTTGGATCTTTGCTATGAAGAAGATGTTCGAGCAGATACAGATATGAACGTTGTATGTAGCGGAAATGGAAAATTTATCGAGGTTCAAGGAACAGCTGAAGGTCAACCATTTGATCGGGCACTTCTAGATTCTCTTTTAGATTTGGCCGTAGCGGGATGCGCTGAATTAACAGCGCTACAACGCCAGGTACTTTCTTCATAACCATTCGATGAAATCACACCCATTAGTTTTAGCAACTCGTAATTCTGGAAAGATTGAAGAATTTCGCAGGATCTTGGATGAAATTGCTCCCGGCGAAGTCGAGCTCATTGGGCTTGAAAACTTTCCTGACCTTGGTGATGTAGAGGAGACGGGAAAAACTTTCGAGGAAAATTCCTTACTGAAAGCAAGAACTATCTGCCTGGCAACGGGAATCTCAGCAATAGCTGACGACAGTGGTTTGTGTGTTGATTACTTAGGTGGAGATCCCGGAATTTACTCTGCGCGCTGGTCGGGAACCCATGGCGATGACAAAGCTAATTTGCAAAAAGTTCTCAACCAACTTGATGGAGTGCCACGTGAAAAGCGAAGTGCACACTTCAGGTGTGTGACATCTTTTGTTACCCCAACAGGAATTGAAATTGCACAAGAGGGGATTCTTGAGGGTTATATCTTGACCGAACCCGTGGGAACTTTTGGTTTTGGCTATGACCCAATTTTCCAGCCTCACGGAAGTCAGCTTTCCCTCGCAGAAATGAGCGCAGAAGCCAAAGATTCGATCAGCCATAGGGGTCAATCTCTACGGGCGATTGCGCCTCGAGTTACCCAAATGCTTGCCACGCTGGGGTAACCTTCTCCTATAAGTATCGTTTTACGTAGATTACTTACTCAACCCAAGGAGTTACTGTGGCTGTAAAGAAAGCAACCGCTAAGAAGTCAGCGGCCAAGAAGAAACCAGCAAAAAAGGCACCAGCAAAGCGATCTGTAGCCAAGAAATCGCCAGCAAGAAAATCGGCGGTAAAGAAGTCAGCTACTAAGAAGACCGCAAAGAAGAAAACTGTTGCTAAGAAATCAGTAGCACGCAAAAAAGCCACCGTAAAAAAGTCTTCGGCAAAAGTCACCAAATTTAACGTTCCACCAGTTCCGGTCGGATCTGTCTCTCGATCATCAAGAATTGATGTCGGAACAACTCCTGCACCTAAGACTTCGCCAACATCAACAACTCCAGCTGCGAAAAAGGATGCTAATTCAAATCGCGTAATTATTGCTGTTGCAATCGGAGTAGCACTTCTCTTGCTAATTGTTTGGGGAAAATCCACCGGAAGCGATGACGAAGCGGCAACACCTGCGCCTTCAATTCCTGCCATTGAATCAACAACTCCAGCACCTGAACCAACAGAATCAGCTTCAGAGTCGGCTGCTCCTGCAGTGTCAACTGTTGAAGCACCAGGTGGCGTAGTTGCTCACTATTACAAAGCAACAGGAGTCACAACAATTTTCTGGAAAGCTCCGATGGCTGTTGATGGATTGACTGGTTACAGCGTTGAAGCTTCATCAAATGGTGGAGAGTGGAAAATGCTCTCAACGGTTCCTGCAACTCAACTTTCATTAGATATTACAAAGGGTGAAGGTTCTTCATCGGACTGGACTTCTTTTAGAGTCTCAAGTGTTTATGCAGATTCACAAGTTGCATCAGCTAAAGCATTTGGACTTCCTGGTCTATATTCGTAATTCGCTTTAAGAAATAACCCTCGCACAATGTGCGGGGGTTATTTTATTTCAGGCGCTTGTATCAAAGAAAGTATTGCGCTGACGTAAGCCTTGATTCCTTCTGGAACCAGATGCACCCCATCGGGAGCAAAATATTCAGGGTGGCCATCAGAGATTTTCCGCCAATCAACAACCGATGCCTGCGAATACTTTTGTGCATACTTAGCGATCAACCCATCATTCTCATCACGCCAGCCTCTTGGAACCGCAGTATTGACCACAATAATTTGGGGTTGGTTTTTAATCAACTCAAAAATTTTGGCTACTTCTGCCTCAGCCAAACGATTGTTATTTCCAAGGTTTAGAACTATTGGAGAATTCGGAACTTTGGAAATGTCATGTTCTATCGCCGCTATAAGTTCTGGTGCTTGACGTCCCACACGGGCATTAATTAAGTCAATAGGTTGAGTCTGAGCCAGTTCATAACGAATGCCTAGAATAACTGAATCTCCAGTTACCCAAAGCCCAGGAACAGTGGAGGGGCTCATCGCTGTTTGCGTTTGTGGTTGATTTAAACTCTCTTCAAGGGCTTTCTGTAATCGATCACTTTTAGCTATCGCATTGAAGCTCACGAGCGATGTAGCAATCACAAGAGCAATAATTGATATCGAGACAGTGATTTGCTGGCGAACTCGTACTTTAGTTGTACGGTATTTCATTCCCCTGAACCAAGAAGAAACTTGGTCATTACGGAAAGGAAGCTCAACCCATCTGAGCGAAATGTCGGCAAGTGCAAAAACTATAAGCAATCGAAGTGCGTATAGTGCCCAAGGTTGCCCAGTTAAATCTACGGTTGGCCGAGTTACTTGAAAAATTATCCAGTGCCAGAGATAAATCGCGTATGAACGTTTTCCTATCCAGAGGAAAACTGGAGTTGTTAGTACTGGAGCAAAACGAGATGCGGGATGCACAACGGACATGATGATTGCACAGCCGAAAATTCCTGCGAGCGGAAAAGCCAACCTATAAAGACTTGGATTGTTTTCATCGATAAATAAAAAGCATGAAATTAGACCTAGAAAACCAACCACGCCAATTCCGTCAATAAAATCTTGGGCTCTTTGGACAATGTTTGTTGTTAAATTTTGTGGAACCCAACTAACAGCAAGTGCTGCTCCTAAAAATAATCCAATACTGTGTGTATCTGTTCCAAAATATACGTGGCTAACACTTTGGGCATTAGCATCGTCTAATCGAAATGAAAGCAATAAGAGCGCGGCCCCAGAGAAAGTTGCAATTCCAAGAGCCGCCCCAGGGATAACGTTTTTCCCAAACCGCTTGAGTACAAATAACAATATGAGCGGCCAAACCAAATAGAACTGAGTTTCTACCGCAAGTGACCATGTGTGCTGAAGAAGGGGAGGACGCCCGATTGAAGCGAAATAATCTTGGTGCCTATAAACCAGCGCCCAGTTCATACTTCCGCTTAATACATAAGGTAAGTCAGAGAGGAAACGCCTAATTGCTTCTGGCGCCCATACTCCAACAAAAAGTGCCGTGGAGAAAATCATGAAGATGAGCGCAGGAAGTAGCCTGCGAATTCGCCCTGCGTAGAAACCGCGTAGATCTAATCCGCCGCTTCGTTGAATCGAATCCAATAGTAAACGAGTGATGACGTAACCAGAGATTACAAAAAATAAATCTACGCCGAGAAATCCGCCTGGTAACCAAGAAAATCCAAGGTGATAAAGCATGACTGCGATAACGGCAACTGCACGTAGACCATCAATCGCGGGTATATGTCGAATACCCCGTTTATCATCCATTCAAAACTATTTCCGTTTAGGTGGTGACTTCTTTGCTGCCTTCTTCGCAGGTTTACGCTTTGGTGCTTCTAGCGCAGGTTTTGATCTTTCGCTGGCAACGTTGATTGGGCCACGGTTTAACAAAGTTCCGTCTTCATTGAGGTTCTGTTGTACTGCCTTTTGTAATTCATTGAGACGCACAAATGCAGTCTCTAGTCGAGACCTAGATTGCTGTATTGCACCTTCTGCTGCATCTAGAGATTGAGTTTGAATTTTATAAAGGCGCTCTGCTTCAGAAAT
>CAFBPG010000002.1_pt1 | contig 31449 bp, 31 predicted proteins | sample 7269661 | NCBI WGS metagenome assembly CAFBPG01 (sample SAMEA6814138, study PRJEB35770) | uncultured Actinomycetes bacterium | biome: Freshwater; feature: Freshwater reservoir; material: water | place: Czech Republic | collected 2017-06-27 | depth 30m m | reverse complement strand
TTGGGATTACCGTTGTAGATCTACGTTGGGTGAAACCTTTACCTTCTTATCTTTTGACTTTAGTAAAGAAATACCAAGCTGTTGTCGTTATTGAAGATGGAATTCGCCACGCAGGCATTGCCAGTAGCATTTCAGAAATGTTTAGAGATACAGGAATTTCAACACCAATTCATTCTGTTGGTGTACCACTAGCATTTATCGAACATTCAAAACGTTCGCAAATTTTAGAAGATATCGGCATGACTACTGGACAAATATGTTCAACAGTAGAAATGTGGTTTCAAAACCTTACGGCAATGAAGCAACGCCCCGAGGATGGAAACGCTCACCGCTCACATCTTCGCTAATTCCCTCTCGATCCAGATACGGCAATATTCCACCGAGCATCATTGGCCATCCTGCGCCTAAGAGCATGCAGGTATCTATTTCGGCTGCGGTAGCAACAACTTTTTCATTTAACATCATTTGCGCTTCTTCTGCCAACGCTTTGAGGGCTCGAAGTCGTACTTGTTCGGATGTTGAGGCAGATGTTCCCTTTTCAATCAGTGCGACTGCTTGCGGATTTGAAACCAATTTCCCATCTTCGCCTTTGATGTAGAACGTGCGCACGCCGTTTTCTACGAAACGCTTCATCGTCGGTGAGACGCGGTAACGGGGACCTAAATTCTTATTAAGTATTTCGGAAACATGCAAAGCAACCCCGGGCCCTACTAATCCCAAGAGTTCAAAAGGAGTCATTGGCAAACCAACGCTACGCATTGCATTGTCGGCAATTTCTGGGGGAGTTCCCTCATCAATAGCGTCGGTAATTTCACCCATGAAGCGAATCAAAAGTCGGTTAACAACAAAGCCTGGTGCATCTTTAGTGATGACCATAGTTTTCTTGAGTTCCTTGCCGATACTGACTGCAGTGGCGGTAGTTGCATCGTCCGTTGCGCCAGTTCTGGCTATTTCCAGAAGGGGCATGATTGCAACAGGGTTGAAGAAGTGAAATCCAATTACCCTCTCTGGATGCTCTAAACCTTGGCTCATCGCCTCTACGCTCAAAGAGGAAGTATTAGTTGCAAGAACGCAATCAGGAGTAATGATCTTTTCTAGGCTCTTGAATAGAGATTGTTTCAGCGCAAGTTCTTCAAATATTGCTTCAATGACAAAATCGGCATTGGAGAAAACGCTTTGATCTACCGATCCTGAAACTAATGATGTGAGCCTATGCGCGCTTTCTTTATTGAGTCTGCCCTTTTCAACCAATTTAGCGATTTCTGCGTGTACCCATGCAACGCCTTTATCAACGCGTTCCTGGTCGAGATCAGTCATGACTACTGGGCATTTCAAATTGCGAACAAAGAGTAGAGCTAGTTGAGATGCCATAAGTCCCGCTCCGACAATTCCAACTTTGGCAATTTTTCTCGCTAGTGCGGGTTTTGGTGCGCCTTCAACCTTCTTACGTTTTTTCTGTATGAGATTGAATGCATACAGTGATGCACGTAGCGGGTCGCTCATTGTCAGATCGGCTAACGCTTGATCCTCTGCATCAAAACCAGATGTGCGAGTGGCAGTACGTGAAGCGGAGATAAGTTCGAGGGCTTTGCGTGGCGCATCGATATCGGCACCGCCATATTTTTTCAAGGAGGCGGCTTTACCGGCTGCTAGAGCAGCGTCCCAAGCCGGATCGTTGGAGTAATTTTTCCGTTCAATCTTTTGCTTACCGGACAAAATGTTTGCCACAAATGCTACTGAGTTTTCTAGAAAATCAGCTGGCGCATACACTGCATCTACGACTCCAAGCGCCAGTGCATCTTTTGCTTTCATCATCGTGTTGTTATTAAGTGCGTTGAGCATAATTACCTGGATTGCGCGCTCTGGCCCGATAAGTTGTGGAAGCAAGGTTGCACCACCCCAGCCGGGGACAAGGCCTAGAAAAACCTCCGGCAACGCGGTAAATGCATTAGAGGCAAGTGTTCGGTAGGTGCAGTGAAGGCCAACTTCTAATCCACCGCCAAGAGCTAACCCATTAATAAAAGCAAATGTAGGAATATCTATTTCACCCAACCGGCGAAAGACGTCATGTCCTAATTTTCCAATGGAAACTGCTTGGTCCCTTGACGAGAGAAAACTTAAGGCTGAGAGATCAGCACCTGCAGCGAAAATGAATGGTTTACCTGTGATTGCAATGACGTCAGGTTTTAAAGAAATTGCATCCGAAATAGCGCTATTTAAACTTGCCAGAGAGGCGGGCCCAAAAGTATTTGGGCGATTGTGGTCTTGACCATTATCGAGAGTGATGAGGGCAAGATTTCCTGTGAAGCCAAATGCCGTTAAATCAACGTTTCGTACAATTGCATTGGTCACAACTTCTTCGGGTGCGCCAGCAGGAACGCTCATCTCAGGAGTAGTCATTTTATTTGCCTCCAGTGAAATGTGGATTTTCCCAAATAACTGTCCCGCCCATACCTAAGCCGATACACATTGTCGTAATTCCATAACGGACTTCGGGATGTTCTTCAAAACTACGAGCTAAATTGAGCATCAAGCGAACACCAGATGATGCCAAAGGATGGCCGACAGCAATCGCCCCACCAAAAGGGTTCACACGCGGGTCGTCATCAGCGATGCCAAAATAGTCAAGAAATGAGAGAACTTGAATTGCAAATGCTTCATTTACTTCGAAAAGTCCAATGTCTTTTATTGTTAAACCTGCTTTTTCAAGAGCCTTAATTGTGGAAGGCACTGGGCCGTAACCCATGATTTCTGGTTCAACTCCTGCAAATGCAAAGTTGACCATACGTGCTTTGATAGTGAGTCCTAATTCTTTCGCGCGGTCTTCACTAGCCAGGAGAGCGGCAGTTGCGCCGTCATTGAGACCCGCGGCATTTCCTGCTGTTACTCGTCCTGCAGGACGGAAGGGCGTTTTAAGTCCAGCGAGCGCCTCAAGTGTTGTGCTTGGGCGTGGTGGTTCGTCAACAGTTGCGATTCCCCAACCTAATTCAACACTACGAGCTGCGACGGGTATTAAATCCCGTTGTATCTTTCCGTCAGCATATGCCTCTGCAGTTTTTCTCTGAGAATGGAATGCATATGCATCTGCACGTTCACGTGTTAAATGTGGAAATCTGTCATGCAAACGCTCGGCTGTTGCGCCCATAGATAACGCATCGGTATCAACAATTTTTTCTGCAAGATAACGTGGATTGGGATCCATGCCATCGCCGATCGGATGATGGCCCATATGTTCGACTCCACCTGCAATTGCAATGTCATACGCGCCCATAGCGATGGATCCAGAAATTGTTGTCACGGCAGTAAGCGCGCCGGCGCACCAACGATCCACCGAATATCCGGGAACGCTAATAGGTAAACCAGCAAGTAAGGAAACACTGCGACCGATATTCATTCCTTGGTCTCCAGTTTGAGTTGCTGCCGCTATTGCAACATCATCAATTTCGACGGGGGATACTTTTGGATTGCGCTCGAGTAGCCCGCGAAGTGCTCGTACCATCAAGTCATCTGCGCGCGTTTGTGCAAAGAGAGATCCAGCTTTTCCGAATGGAGTTCTTACTGCATCAACAAGGACGACCGAGCGAGTCATAAAAGTTCCTTCACCTAGCCCAGCGAGTGGGCCTCGTGGGATTTCTAGTTAGAAGGTTACTCGTGAGTAGTCGAAAGTGGAACTCTGCGCGGACGTAGGTATGTCATCAGCGCAATGCTCAAGTAGAGAGCCCATATCCCGAGTTGGAACCAGGATGTGGTGGTATCGAATCCGATTGTTCCGCCCAAGATGGTGGATAAGAGAGAATTTTGCGACATCCACGGCGTGACATCCCATGCAAATGCATCTGCTCCAGGAAGCCAGGCCAGTTCTTGGAACTCGTGGACGCTGTAGGAGAGGACTCCAGCGGCGACAATGATCAAGGCCACGGATGTGTAGGTAAAGAAGGTGGAAAGATTAAGTTTGACCGATCTGTTGTAGACCAGCGCACCGAGAGTTATTGCAACTGCAAAGCCGAGAACTAATCCGATCGATGAGGTAGATGTTGCCGCAACTGTTTTGAAATTGGCGTAAACGAAGAGCGCAGTTTCAAGGCCTTCTCTAGCTACGGCAAAAAACGCAGTGGTCGCAAGAGCGAGAGGCCCGGCTAGTAGCGCTTTTTCCATCTTGCCATGGAGTTCATCCCGAAGTCCTCGCGAAGCCGAACGCATCCAAAAAACCATCCATGTAACAAAACCCACTGCAAGAAGCGATGTTGTTCCAGCAAAGAATGCTTCGCCTTTGGGAGTGAGTTCGGCAGAGGTAAAAGATAAGAAACCGCCAAGTGCAAAACTGGCCAGAATCGCCACACTTACGCCAGCCCACAGTGGCGCTAAGAGTTGCCTGCGCTGGGTTTTAACTATGTAGGCAATAAGGATTCCCACGATGAGGGAAGCTTCTAGCCCCTCACGAAGGGCGATAACAAAGGTGCTGAGCACGGTGTAAATCTATGGCGATAGCGCCAATTACGCAACTTGATTGTTGCGTAATTGGTCACATCGTGGGTTCGATTTCCTCACTTGGCGTTGGAATCGGTTCGCGCTCTAGAAGTGAGGCGATCAATGTTTGGCTCACAATATCTATCTGCCACGGCCTGGCGCCGAGTTCAAGAAGCGCGCGAGGAACGTCTCTGGGTTCTTCCCAACAAATACGGCGAACGAATTCTGGAGTAATGAGATTCTCCGACGGGAGCGCATGAAGTTCTGCCAGCGCATCTATACCTGCTCGTGCGTGCGATAAATGCGCAAACTTTAATGGAAACTTATCGCGCCAAATTTTTATCGGCGGAAGGGAATCGCTAGGTGGGCGCAGTTCAGGCCATGCACTCTCCGGCTCTGACATTACCTTTGCAATCGTCGCTAACCAAAGGTCCACGTTCTCCAACCACCGCGCTCGCACGCCAAGTGGGCGAAGCGCTTTTTCGAAACTCTTACGATCAACAGGTGTGCTCATTGCGAGTTCGCAGATTGCATTGTCGGTGAGAATTTTTCCTGGAGCAATATCTGCATCTCGAGCGATTTCATCTCGAGCGATCCATAGAGCTTTGATTATGGCAAGATGATTTTGTTTCTTGATCTTATGCATTCCAGAAGTTCTGCGCCAAGGATCTTTTCTAGGTGCATGAGGTTTTTGAGCCAGAATTGATGCAAATTCCTGCTCTGCCCATCCCAATTTCTTTTTTTCATTCAACAGTTGCGCAATTTTGCCTCGCAGTTCCACGAGTAATTCAACGTCGAGTGCGGCATACGTTAACCAATCCTTAGGAAGTGGCCTCGTTGACCAATCAACGGCGCTATGTTCCTTTGCTAGTGAAAATCCAAGTTGAGTTTCAACAAGAGGCCCAAGACCTACGCGGGGGAGTCCGGCTAAACGTCCGCCGAGTTCTGTGTCAAATAAGACTGTTGGGTTAAGACCAATTTCGCGAAGACAAGGTAAGTCCTGCGTGCTTGCATGCAAAATTACTTCGTCGCTGCCAATGAGTTCATTAAGTTTGGCAAATAGCGGGTGAGGGTGGGAAAAGGCAACGGGATCAATAAGGTGCAATCCACCATCTGTTCTCTTTATTTGGATGAGGTATGCACGCTGACTGTATTTATATCCTGAGGCTCGTTCTGCATCAATGGCAAAAGGGCCATTGCCTTGCGCTAGTTCACTAATCGCCTGAGATAGGCCCGCTTCAGTTGCGATTAATGTTGGCGTTCCTTGAGATGGGACCAGGAGCGCAATTGCTTGAGGCGCATCTAGAGATATGTTGTTATCGCCATCAACTTCCATAAGTTATTTGCGAATGCGAGGAAGTGCAGAAACGCCTTCTGGGATTGGAGTGATGAGTGCAACTTCTGTTAGCAAATTACACCACGCTTGCAGATGCGTGATGAGATCCTCTGCAGTTTTAATAACTGGTGACCATGAAGCACGAATTTCCATTTCCGCTTCGCCGCTCTTGCCGGAAAGTTTTCCAAATGATGCGCTCACTACACGAGTCACCGTTCCACTTGCTGCGTTGTATGCGCACCCCGCGCCTTCAAGAGAGGCCAGAAGCCATTTCCATCCGTGATCTGGAAGCAATGGGTCCTCTTGCATGGTTGGGTCAACATCGGCCCTGACAAATGTTACGCAACGAAACTCACCCTCCCATGTGTCCTGACCGCCGGGTTCGTGTAACAAGACAAAGCGACCAGATGCAATCTCATCTTCGTCATCGCCGTCGAGGCCGTTGCTGACATCGGCTGAAAAAGCTAAAGCGAATGCTGCCAACTTTTGAGGTGCAGGAACTTCTTCGAGAAGAATTTCGTTTCTTGGGTTAAATGCACGAAATAGTTCTCCAACTCGTGCAAACTCTTCAGAATTCATGGTCTAAATGTAAAGAACTCTAAGCGCAAAGGTGGGAGGCGGGGCGGTAACCTAGCCCACATGCCAATTGGACTAGCCCTCATTTCCAGTGTGTTGTGGGGAAGCGCCGACTTTCAAGGCGGACGATTGGCTAAGAAGCACTCGGCATTTGCCGTAACTGGACTCTCTCAAGTTATTGGCTTGGTATGTGGATTGGTTGTTGTTGCACTCTCACATTCGTGGAAAATTCCTAACTTAGAGATGAATGGATATTTCATTTCTGGAATCTGCGCAGGTATCGCTGGTTATCTTGGCTTGAGTTGTCTCTATGCGGGGCTAGCAACTGGTCGGATGGGTGTTGTGTCACCAATTAGTTCTCTCTCTGCAATCATCCCAGCAACGTACGCCATTATTCAGGGAGAAAAACTTCTCCTCATCCAAGGTATTGGCATAATCATTGCGTTAGCTGGGGCATTTTTTGCAAGTGGCCCTGAAATTTCTCAGGGGTTTTCTCTTAAGCCTTTAGCGTTAGCTGTTGGAGCCGCGCTTGGTTTTGGAATTAGTTTAACTTTCATAGCTAAGGGTTCGGTCACGAGTGCGTTGATGACAATGGTCATGATGAGAGTTGCAACTTTGTGCATTTCGCTTTCTTTGGCGCTGCGAATGCGAACCATAGGAGGATTTCAAATTTCAGATTTGCCATCACTTGCGTTGGTTGGTGTTGCAGATTTTTCGGCAAACCTTCTCATCGGCGTGGCTTCAACTCGAGGGCTGGTGTCAGTCGTAATGGTCATTGGATCTCTGTTCCCGATTATGACCGCATTACTTGCATTCAAGATATTGCACGAGCGTTTGCATAAGATTCAATATGTGGGAATAGCGCTAGCAGTAACTGGAATTGCACTTATTTCTTCATCGCAATAGGTCTGGCGCAATCTAAAAAAACCGTTTCATCGCCCTCTTCTTGGATCACATCTGAGAAGTAGTATGTTAAATCTTCTAAAGAAATTTTGTGCGAACCGCCAGTGATGGTACTTATGCTAATTCTGAGTTGATCAATGAGTCCAAGTTTGAGTAGAGGCACTAAGAAGCTTAAGCCCGCTTCCACATGCACGTGTTCCCCAAATTCGATAGTGGCTTTAACTATGGATTCTTCTGGAGAAATATTCCACCACGTTGCCTGCGGATTAACTCCAATGGTTTCTGGTTGATCGTGCGAGACGATGATAAGAGGTGATGGTGTACGCGAATAATTCTCAGCTCGAGCAGTTGCTCCACCTATGACAATGACATCAGCACTTTTTCTAAAATCGAGAAATCGTGCTCGGTCGGCCGGAGAGCTAAGGGACCTGGAACTGCCACCTTTAGCGGTAGACCCATCTGCCCCTAAGAGGATTGATGCCACTGTGCTCATGGAACAAACTTAACAACCCTTATTGCCGGGCGCCCGGTTCTCTGTCAGTGGCGTCTTGTAGCCTCTTTTCATGATCATTGACTGCCGTACCTGCATTATGAAAGAAGTTGCCTGTCACGATTGTGTTGTTTCAACATTTCTGACAGATCCTCACTCATCAGTACCAGAGCTGAGTGAACGTACTCACGAGGCAATCCAATTGCTGGCTTCCAGAGAAATGGTGTTGCCCTTGCACTTCCATACGCGTGTTTCGGGGTAATCCTCAGGCGTAGTTCAGGTGTGAAGTTTGAATAGCAACGCCTTGGGGCGTTAGCCTGACCGAATGAGATGTGCTCCCCATCGAATTTCGCGCGCGCTTGCGCTTTTAAGTGTGACATTGCCACTCATCCTAAGCACCTCTGTGGCTCATGCCGCACCAACCCTTGACGAGATTCAAGGCAGGGTTGCAATTTTGCAGGAAGAGGCAGCGGCGGCAGCTGAAGGCGCACAGGCGGCCAAGGTGCAGTTAGCGCAACTGAATAAAACTCTTTCAGGAATCAAACAAGAAGCGGCGGTACAAGGCCAGACGGTAGATCAACTTCGAAAAGTTCTGGGCTCGATTGCGATAGAGCAATATAAATCTGGTGGGCTTAGCCAAAGTCTTGAACTGCTTTTCTCTTCTAATCCCAGTCTCTATCTCTCTGCGGCAGGTTCACTTGATTCACTCACCCGCAGAAAAGCACAGCAACTCAGTAGATTCGCGGCCGCACAACAACGTCTGAGCGCAACCAGCATGACGGTGAATGACAAACTCACACTCGTTGCAGCAACCCAGGCACGGCTCACCAAGCAAGCAGCGCAAGCGCAATCAAAACTTAAAGAAGCAGAAACAATTTTAGCTCGATTAAAGAAAGCAGATCGCGAACGTTTGGCCGCGCTTGCACTTGCTCGCGAAAATGCCGATCAAGCATCATCGCTCGCGCTTGCAAAGAAGGCGAACGGAATTTCTGGAAGAGCCGGCGTCTCGCTAAAATTTGCCCTCAAACAAATTGGTGATAGATACATTTTTGGCGCCTCTGGTATGCAGTATTGGGATTGTTCAGGATTGACAATGCGCGCTCTTCAAGTCGCTGGCGTTTCGCTTCCGCACTCAGCTGCAGCGCAAGCGCATTACGGCAAATACGTTCCATTGAACGCACTCAAACCTGGTGACTTAGTATTTTTCGGTAGCCCAATTTCACACGTAGGAATTTATATGGGATCCCACAGAATGGTGCATGCACCAAGACCTGGATCTCGAGTGAAAGTAGCTGAATTTGGAATGGCGATTGGAAGTAAGCGGTTAGTGGCTGCGCGTCGGTTCTAACGTGGAGAAAATACTATTTGTCACTAATGATTTCGGTCCCCGAGCTGGCGGAATTGAAACCTTTGTTATTGGGCTGATTGAACGTTTGCCTAAAAATAGCGTCATCGTTTATACCAGCGCTCAAGATGCGAGCGAATCCTATGACGAAGCGTGGCGCGCTAACTTTGGGGTTGAAGTTGTTCGCGATCGTTCTCGGGTTTTATTGCCTACACCTCGAGTTGCTCGAGCCATATCTAAAGTTGTGAGAAAAACTGGCGTAGAGACCGCGGTATTTGGAGCAGCAGCCCCACTTGGATTGCTTGCTCCAGCATTTCGAAGGTACGGCATAAAGCGCATCGTTGCGCTCACGCATGGGCACGAAGTGTGGTGGGCAAAGGTATTTCCATTTTCATTAGCACTATCGAGAATTGGAAAATTTGTAGACGTACTAACCTATCTTGGCAAATTCACTAAAAAAGAAATCTCGTCCTCTTTGAATTTTCGAAGCAAAGAAACGATGCAAAAATTGGCACCAGGGATTGATACTTCTCACTTTGCTCCACATGTAGGGTCAAGCAGTTTGCGAATGGATTTAGGATTAGCTAACGCAAAAGTAATTGTTAGCGTTGGGCGATTAGTGCAGAGAAAAGGTCAAGATCGGCTAATTCAAGCACTCCCGGCAATTCGCAGGAGCATTCCCAGTGCTCACTTGCTTCTGATTGGAGAAGGCCACTACCGCAAGAAGTTAGAAACGTTTGCAATGAAAGCAGGAGTGCAAGATTCTGTAACTTTTGTTGGCAGAGTGAAATATCGCGATCTTCCTGGATACATGTGTGTCGGCGACGTTTTCGCAATGCCATGCCGCTCTCGATTTGGCGGTCTTGAAGTAGAAGGTTTAGGAATCGTGTATCTCGAGGCAAGTGCGTGCGAGCTACCAGTTGTAGTTGGAAACTCTGGGGGAGCACCAGATGCTGTTCTTGATGGAGTTACTGGATTAGTTGTTGATGGTGAAAATATCAATCAGATAGCTCAGGCAGTTACTGAGTTGCTTTCAGACCCCGAAAAGTCTCGACAAATGGGAATTGCAGGGAGACAGTGGATCATCAACGAATGGAGTTGGGATCGGTGGGCAAAAGTATTTAGAGGTGTATTGGGAATTAAGTAAGGATTCCATTTTTTAAAGCAACCACTACAGCTTGCGCCCTATTGGCAACCTTTAATTTTCGATAGATAGATGCAAGGTGGGTTTTCACGGTCGCTTCAGAAAGGAAAAGATTCTGAGCTATTGCCGCAGAAGTGAAACCTTTGGGCAGAAATTCTAAAACCGTAAGTTCACGGGCCGTAATGTGAAAGCCATCTCGCTTTCTTTTGATTGCATCGCTTAGGCCATTTGCTGTAAAGCTTTGTGGTGCAACAACAGCTTGGGAAATTGCGGAGATGACATGTGTAATAGGAGCACTTTTTGAAATAAATGCATTGGCTCCAGATTGTAAACTTGCAAGCAAGGATGTGTCGTCTTCGCTCATGGTGAGAACCACAATGCCCAGGGTTGCGGAAATACCTCTAGCCCAAGAAATTACATCTAATCCACTGCCATCGGGAAGATTAAGATCTACGACAATCACTTTCGGATTACTGTGGGCAATCTGCGCCAGCGCTTCGTTCTTTGAACCCGCTTGTCCAACAATTGAAAAACCATGGGCAGTGAGGGCAGTTTTTAGGCCCTCTCGTACGACTTGGTGATCATCAACTAGGACAATCGAGATTTCGGAATTATCTCTCATCTGAAACTTTCAGAGTAAAACTTGTACCGGAAGTATTTGAGGTGCAATCAATCTCGGCCCCAATGGCGCAGGCTCTTTCAAAAACTCCGAGCAATCCCATCCCGTAAGAAGAAGGAGAAACGCCACCTATTCCGTTATCTTGAATGAACAGATGCAAACTATTTTGATTGCACTGCATGGAGATTTGCACCCTCGTGGCTTTGGAATGTTCCACAATATTGCGCAAGATCTCGCGCACTATTTTCAGAAGCTGCTCATTCCTTGAATCCTTTTCAATCCAGATGCAATCAGCTAGGTCTAGCTCGACAGCGCAGCGGGCTAAAAGTAGGCGTGCCTCATCGTGCACTCTTTCTGTAAATGGTGGCAATTGTGCATTGCGAAGATCAAACATTTCATCGCGTACTTTTTCAATCAACCCTGTAACAGCAAATCGCAACGTTCGAATTTCTTTCCTTACTGAAATTGCGGTATCTGGCTCAGCAAGTAGTAGATCCAGTGAGTATCCAATTGCGACCAGGTCTTGAGCGATTCCATCGTGAAGTTCTTGTGCTAGATGGATGCGCTCAAGGCTTGTCATCTATCTCGCTCTAGTTGTAGAGCTCTTCAATCTCGGAGGCGAATTCTTGAGATACAACGTGTCTCTTGATTGATAACTTCGCTGTAAGTTGCCCACCAGCTATCGTCCAGTCAGTTGGGAGAATGACAAATTTACGTATCGATTCCGCTTTACTTACCGCTTTGTTCGCCTCGTCTACTCCCGTTTGAATAACAGAAATCAAATCAGGATCCCGCACTAGTTCAGCAACTGCTTTGCCATCTTTTTTGTTGACAGCAACCCAAGCTTTGAGAGCATCTGCGTCGACGGTAATCAATGCGGCAATAAAGGGTTTGTTATCGCCGACGACTAAACATTGACTGACGAGCGGATGTGCACGGAGTCGGTCTTCCAAAACAGCAGGGGCAACATTCTTACCGCCTGAGGTGACTATGAGTTCCTTCTTTCTTCCAACGATATACAGGAATCCTTCGTCATCGAGTCGCCCAAGATCGCCGGAGCGAAACCAATTATCTGTTGTCAAAACTTCTGAATTAGCGCCCTCGTTCTGCCAATAGCCGCGCATGACAATTCCGCCTTTAATGAGAACTTCACCATCATCTGCGATGCGAATAGAAGTTCCAGGAATCGGACGCCCGACCGAACCCACTCTGTGTTGCGTTGTTAAATTCAAAGTTGCTCCCGCAGTTGTCTCAGTTAATCCGTACCCTTCTAGAATTCGCACACCAGCGCCACGATAGAAATGACCTAGCCTGGAACCAAGTGGAGCACCGCCTGAGATTGCAGCTTCAACTCTGCCTCCCATGCCTGCTCGAATCTTTGAATACACCAATTTGTCGAAAAGGGCGTGTTTGATAGAGAGCAAGATTGGAGTTCGTCCCCTATCCATTGCTTCGCTGTATGAGATTGCTACTTCAGCAGCTTTACGGAATATCTTTCCCTTTCCTGCAGCCTCGGCACGTGCTTCTGCGCCGTTGTAGATTTTCTCAAAAATTCTGGGAACAGCTAAAACGAATGTTGGTTTAAATGTTCCTAGATCGTGGGGTAGTCGGCCCGCAGGGTCACTGCAATGGGCCATATGTAATCCTGCACCGATTGCTCCTAGCTGAACCATTCGACCAAACACATGCGCAACTGGCAAGAATAGAAGCGTTGAGCCACCTGGTTTTAGGAAAAGATCTTTTGCTCCTTGTACGACGTTCTCGCACTCTGAAAGAAAATTACCGTGAGTGAGTTGCACTCCCTTTGGCTTACCGGTTGTTCCGGAAGTGTAAATAAGTGTTGCCAAACTTTCGGGAGTTAAAGTATTTTTCCTACGATCAAGTTCTTCATCAGAAATTGAAGTTCCAGCTTCGGCAAGAACGTGCAACACATCATCAGTCATAGTCCAAAGTTTGAGTGTGTGTGCTGGAAGGACCGGTGTCGCAAGCTCTTTCAAAAGTGGTGTTTCAACAATGAGAGCAGTTGCGCCTGAATCGGTCAGAATCCATTGGATTTGTTCTGCAGAAGACGTGTCATAAATAGGTACAACGCAAGCGCCGGCATACCAAATTGCAAAATCTAAGACCGTCCATTCATAACGTGTTCGAGCCATAATTGCGACTCGATCTCCAATCGCAATTCCAGAAGCAACTAAACCTTTTGCCGCCGAACGAATTTCGGATTCAAATTCTTTAGCAGTAACACTTTGCCACCCGTCGCCCAGAGGACGAGAAACGACGATGCGATTAGGTTCATCCTGGGCGCGGTTAGCGATGTATCGTGTGAGGTTTCCTGAGGTCGCATTGGGCACAAGGGCTGGCACGGTAATTTCGTTCATGGCGCCAACGCTATCGCGTGAAAGCGTGATGCGGGAAGAGGTAATCTAGATGTCATGAGCGATATATCAACGGGAACAATTTCCATAGAAGCACCTCTAGCGCGAGTTCAAGAAATCCTCTTTGATCTTGCCTCCTATCCCACCTGGTCTACATCAATAAAGTCAGCCGAAGTCCAAAGCACCGATGGCGAAGGCCGGGCCACAGCGGTGAAGCTTTCCATCGAAGCTGGCGTCATGAAAGATCGCGTGATTTTGGATTATGACTGGAGCAACGCTCCTTCGCGTTTAGAGTTTTCGCTCTCCGATGCTGATTTATTGACAGCGATGGATGGCGCATACATTATTTCGGAAGAAGATGAGGACACGACTGTGGTCAAGTATGAACTTACCGTTGCCCTGTCGATGCCAGTTCCTGCCATGATGCGAAAAAAACAAGAGCAGATGACGATTGATTTAGCGCTAAAAGAATTGAAGAAGTTCGCGGAAAGCTAAACAACGGCCCCATCATCATCGTTCAAGTCATCTCGTATTGAGTAAAGAAAGTACGCCAGACCTCCCACGAGTGCCAAAATTCCGGGCCAAGGTTCAATACCAAATGGATTGAAATCTGTGATGCTTGCAATGAGCGCGTATAGAGGCCCAATAATCATGAAGAAGATTGCATTTCTCTTTGCTTTATCTCTTATTGGCAAAAGGCGAGGATTTGGAATTTCGAAGTGATCGTCTTCATCAATGAAATCAAGATCATCAAGAAATGTATTTGGAGTCGATTGGTCAAGAGAGAGTCCAGCAACGATTGATTGAAATTCTGCCTCGATTAGCTCTGTGTCCTCGTCAGGGTTGTACCCATCGCTTTGCGCATCATTGATTTCATTAATGAAAGTCAATGATTCTTCCACAAGCACGGGAAGGTCGTTCTGCGAAGAAATAAAGGAATTTTCTAGAACCACTTCTCGAATAAATGGGGAGGAGATTTCATCGGCAATGTAGAGAGAATCATCGCCCGTGCGAGCAAGTGCCCCTTGGTTTTCCAGGATTGGATAAAGAATGAGAGTGGGTTGATCTATGAGGTGCAAGTTATTCTTGAGTTCCCTAGTCGATTTAGAGAAGCGATTTGTTGAGATCTTTGGTTCAATAAGTATCAGGCCTGAAACTTCGTCTGCATAGTGTTGGGCAAGTTCAAGCGACTGACTGGCGTTATCGAAAAAGCTGAGAAGAAATATCTTTGTACATCTTTCACGAAGGTGCAAAAACTCATTCTCAGCAAATTCGTAGGAATTCTTTTGCTGGGAGTGGCGAGCAAGGACGTGTAATCCTGCACCGTGCAGTGAGTTCGCCAATTGCGCACAATCGTGTGCATTTCCTAGAATGACAATCCCAGTATCACCGCCTAGAACCTCATAATTGCCGTCATTTGGGATATGCATCACTTTCCCATAGTGTCATATCGAGGGTATTGCGACTAAATTGGTCCCCTAGCGTTATTAGGAAAGTGGAAGGAGCGTCAATGAATGTCCCGTATGCGTTCTTACGCGCCTTTTTAACACCGTTCTTAATGATTCTCTTTCGCCCAAAAGTTAAGGGTCTGCGCAACGTACCGATTAATGGTCCAGTCATCATCGCTTCAAATCACCTCTCTTTTAGCGATTCTATTTTTATGCCACTCGTCGTTCCTCGCAAAGTTACTTTTTTGGCCAAGAGTGAATACTTCACCTCCCCGGGACCAAAAGGACTTTTGAAGAAACTTACATTTATCGCTTTGGGGCAAGTTCCTGTTGACCGGTCTGGTGGCCGTCGCAGCGAAGCGGCGTTGATTACTGGCCTGAAAGTTTTGGCTGAAGGTCAATGTTTGGGAATTTATCCTGAAGGAACTCGCTCTCCAGATGGGCGCCTTTATAAGGGACGAACGGGAATCGCACGGCTGGCAATTGAATCAGGTGCACCCATTATCCCGGTGGCAATGTTTAACACAGAAAAGATTCAACCAACCGGGAAAGTGATCCCCAAAGTGATGCGCGTAAAGATGATTTTTGGTGAACCTATTTACTTGAAGGGGGATTCAACAGATTTGAACGTTTTACGTCTAGCCACTGATCAATTGATGAGTACTCTTCAAAAGCTTTCTGGACAAGAATATGTAGATATGTACGCAACGCGACGTAAAAGCCAGATGCAGGATGGTTCAGACGAAGAGTAGGGATTCTATTTTTCTAAAGCTAAACGTTGTGTTAGATAGTTACACGTAGGACATTCAGGGCCGGCGTCAGGTAGTGACCCCTCTAAGCAATCAATGAAATCCGCAATAACTTCTTGAAATTTGGCTCTATTTCGCGCTACTGGAACATAGTTTTGAATGACACCAAATCCATGCCCGCCTTCGGAAGTCTGTGTCGTTCCATTGAGCTTCCAAATGAGAAGTCCCATTGAGGCAACGCTAAATTCTTTGCCAGAAGCGGGATTTTCAATTGCGAATGCATAGGCCTCTAATTGAGGGGCATAGAATTCTCCGCTATCGCGTTCAGAATCTGAAACTTTGCAATCAATCAGGCCAACCGTGCCATCATCATTATGTGCGATGAGATCGTAGATTCCGTTGATTCTCCATCGTGTGGGCTTGCCATCTATTTCAATAGGTTTGCTTTTAACCCATTGCCCCCATTGCTTCACAATGCCTGGTCGAAGTGATGCGTCGATATCGGGCATGGATGCGCGCCTGAAATGCTCTTCTTGTGATTGAGAAAGCGGCTTTACCAGAGGGAACTGCCCGGGCATGATCACCTTGTACCAGTATTTAATCCATAAACATCGCCGGCACGTAGATAGACCGAAAGTTAAATCAGAAGGAGAGATATTTTCACGTGCAGGCGATGCCGGCTTATTCATAGTGCAAGTATTACCCAAGGGCTTGTCGAAGTGCGCTGACTAGGATGAACGCGCCGAGTGCAATCATGACGCTTCCTCCAATTGCTCTTAATGTAACTAACCGGGATGCATCCGTTGCTAACCATTGACGAGCGGTGCCAGCGAGCAGGCCCCACGTGCCATCGGAGAACCAACACATCACGACAAAGAGCGCTCCAAGAAATAGCAACTGTAACGTCGCGCTACCTTGATTTCGATCGATAAATTGCGGGAGCACTGCAGCGTAGAAAACAAGCGTTTTTGGATTAAGTACGGCAACCCAAAAACCCTCGCGCATTGAACGAAAACCTGATGGTTGGTCTGTTCCTTTTGCTCGCATATCGGCAGCATGTGCATGGCGATGTCTTAATGCATCAATTCCTAGATAGACAAGGTAAGAGCCCCCACCCCATTGCACGAGTGCAAATGCAAGGTCAGAGCGTTGCAAAATGGGGCCAAGGCCAACAGCCACGAGTGCAGAGAGAATGAAAGAGCCGGCGGCATTTCCAGTAACTGTATAGAGAGCTGTTTTTCTGCCCCACGAAACTGCTCTGGCAATAATAAATAAAACACTTGGGCCAGGAGCCAAAATAATAATTATTGAAGTCGCTAAATATTCACCGAGGCGACTTGGAAACATGTGTATATGTTATATGAATTGGAGTGCAGAAATAGGAGAGGGCGGTAGCCGTTTTACCAGCTACCGCCCTCTTGCCAACTTTTAATTCACGAGAGAATTATGAATTACCCCGTGATTTTGCAATAGAACTCAACACTTGGTACCCAACAACAGCTACAAGTGTTGCGTTGATAATGCCACCGAATGAATAGTCACCGCTTGTCCAAGACATATCTGCGATGCCAATAATCAAAGCAGAAGCAGCGATAATTAAGTTCGTTGACTTTGAGAAATCAACTTTGCCTTCAATCCAGATTCGCGCACCAAGTACGCCAATCATTCCAAAGAGGGCAACGCCAACGCCACCGAGTGCGCCAACTGGAGTTGAACTCAATACTGCACCAAATTTTGGCGAGAGTGAAAGCAAAATTGCTCCCACGCCTGCAATCCAATAGGCAGCAGTTGAGTAGACGCGAGTGGCAGCCATAACACCAATGTTTTCAGCGTATGTTGTAGTTCCAGAACCGCCACCAGCACCGGCCAGAGTTGTTGCAACTCCATCAGCAAAGAGGGCCATTCCCATTTGATCATCAAGGTTCTTTCCAGTCATCGCAGATACTGCTTTAACGTGTCCAACGTTTTCTGCAATAAGCACAAGTACAACTGGCAGGAATAGAAGAATCGCGTTCATATCAAATGTAGGGCTTGTGAATGATGGCATCGCAAACAATTTTGCTGAAGTAATGCCGTCAGTTTTTACATCGCCCATAAGGAGTGCAACAACGTATCCAACAACCAAGCCTAGGAAAATGCTGATGCGACCCAAAAATCCACGGGAGAATGCTGAGATCAAGCCGATGGATGCCAAGGTAATGATTCCGACAAGTGGACCCTGTACGAAATTATTTTTTGCAGCACCTGCAAGATTTAAGCCAATGACCATAACGATTGTGCCGGTAACAAGTGGAGGAAGGAGCCAGTTGATCCAGCCGATGCCTGCAGATTTAACAATGAGGCCGATGATTGCCAAAATGACACCGGTTGCAACCACACCACCCAGGGCGCTAGACATTCCGCCTCCAGCTTTAGCAGCAGCAATAGGAGCCAAGAATGCAAAGGAAGATCCCAGATAGCTAGGAACTCGGTTCTTTGTAATAGTCAGGAATAGGAGAGTTCCAATTCCTGAGAAGAACAAGGTTGTAGTTGGAGGCAGACCGGTAATGATTGGGACTAAGAATGTGGCACCAAACATTGCGGCGATATGTTGTACGCCGACACCGATTGTCCGGGGCCAACTTAAGCGCTCATCTGTTGAAACAACTTCTCCTGCACCAATGGTCTTGCCAGTGCCGTGAAGTTTCCACGTGAGTAGAGACATTAATCATTCCTTCCGAAGCGCTGCTTTCTCGGGTGAGAGCAGCTGATGAATGTGCGTATCTAGGGTAGAACTGAGGCCGATTTGGCCCACGATTACTGGGAAGTACGCCACGCCGAGGGCAATTGAGCGCCCAGGTTGCCTCCAGGGCCTATATCCGATTAGATGAGCACTCGATATATCGAATCGATATACAAGCAGGAGTATCCCCACCTGCCGGCAATTCTCGAGTGAAAAGGCGACCATCACAATGCGATCACGGAGCGAGTCCCTGGAGTTTGCCCTCCTGGGCCTTCTATCGCAGAGCCCACTTCACGGGTATGAACTACGTAAGCGTTTGATTGCTATATACGGACCTTTCCGCGCTCTCTCATTTTCAGTTCTTTATCCGCAATTACGCAGAATGCTTGATGCCGGACTCATTGAAGAATCACTCAGTGATGAGGGCGGACTTTCACGGCGCTCGCGAATTGTGTATCGCCTCTCTAAGCAAGGCTCCAATCGCTTTGCAACGTTGACCGAAACCGTGAGTCCAGATACTTGGGAAGATGAAGGATTCGAAGTTCGATTCGCATTCTTCGGCCCAACTTCACGCCCTAACCGCGTAAGAATTCTTGAGGGTCGCCACCGACGACTTAAAGAGAAAGCAGAAATCCTTCGAGGGGAGCTAGAAAAGTCTCCCGTTGGAATCGATAAATACCTTGAAGAGTGGCGACGTCATTCTTTGGAATCCGCTGAGCGAGAAATTACTTGGTTGGAAGACATGATCAAAACCGAAAGGAAATAGCGTGAAGATCGCAACTGGCAAAGGTGACATTCGTGTCGCAATCGTAGGAGTCGGCAACTGCGCCAACTCACTAGTTCAAGGCATTACCTACTATCAAGACGCTGCAACCGATCAGGAGATTCCTGGTTTGATGCACGCTGTCGTTGGTGGTTATCACGTGAGTAGCGTGAAGTTCGTAGCAGCCTTCGATGTTGATGCAAAAAAGGTCGGGCTTGACTTAGCCGACGCTATCTGGGCTAGCGAGAACAACACAATCAAATTTGCAAGTGTCGCCAAAACTGGCGTTGAGGTACAACGCGGGGTCACGCACGACGGTCTTGGAAAGTACTACCGAGAGACCATTACTGAATCAACTGCGCCAGCCGTTGATGTGGTTAAAGTATTGAAAGAAGAAGCTGTAGAAGTTTTGATCTGTTACTTGCCAGTCGGATCTGAAACTGCTGCAAAGTTCTACGCGCAATGCGCACTCGACGCAGGCTGCGCATTCGTTAACGCCCTTCCAGTATTTATCGCATCCGACCCAGTCTGGGCCGATAAATTCACAAAGGCAGGGTTGCCAATTGTTGGAGATGACATTAAAAGCCAGGTGGGTGCAACTATCACGCACCGCATCATGGCCAAACTCTTTCAAGATCGTGGTGTCCACTTAGATCGCACATACCAACTCAATGTTGGCGGAAATATGGACTTTAAGAACATGCTCGAAAGAGACCGTCTCGAATCTAAAAAGATTTCAAAGACAAATTCTGTAACGTCGCAGTTAGATCACGACCTAGGTGAACGAAATGTTCATATCGGACCATCGGACTACATCCCTTGGCTTGATGATCGCAAGTGGGCGTATGTCCGCCTTGAAGGTCGTGCATTTGGAGATGTTCCTCTAAACCTCGAATACAAACTCGAAGTCTGGGATTCCCCTAACTCTGCTGGCGTAATCATTGATGCACTTCGTTGCGCCAAAATTGCTTTGGATCGCAAGATTGGTGGACCGTTGTTATCACCTGCAAGTTACTTTATGAAAACTCCACCTGAGCAATACAGTGATGAAGAAGCTCATGTTCGCACGGAGCAATTTATTGCGGGAACTATTGAACGATAGGGATTAGTTTCCTTTAGTTGTTGAAAATTGAGGCAAAAAAACTCCCCCCGAGTAAACTCGGGGGGAGTTTTTCTTCACCCTCACGGAGAGTAGAGGGCTAGATCGTCGCCTCTTCTGGAGTGCGACGAAGGTGTAGCCATCCGGCAAATGAAAGCAAGAGCAAAAGCAACGCTGCAATGAGTACAACGCCTGCAGATATTCTTGCAATCTGTCCTAACTCCCAAAACGCATAGGCTGTAAGCAATGTTCCGCGGAGCATTGTTCCTTTGAAGACTGTATCTACAACACCATTAGCTTTAGCCGCAGCTGCTTGTAATGCAGGATCATCGGGACTTGCTGCTAGCGCACCCGCTGCTGAACGACTTGCTGTTGTTGCGTCAGCGTATGTAGGCATTGCAGATAGATGGAAGCCAAGGTAGTGATCGGCGTACATCTGCGCTTGCTTTCCAGTTGTCATCGGCTTATCGCCATTGTCTTTGAAGAATGCGGTAACAGATGCTTCTTCTTTAGCGTTTCCCGTAACAGAGGGAAGTGAAATTTCCTGTGAAGATAACTGACTCGACACTGCTTTGTCTGCAAACCCATAACCCCAATTGAGAAGACCGGCTGCAATGATTAGAAATAAACCGAGTCCAAAACCTACGAGTGTGACAATTCCATCAAATGTTCGGCGTTTCATAGTAAATCTCTCCTTTATTGCTCCCGAATTGAGAACGGTTCAAGGGTAAGTGATTACAAAGAGCGCAGAAAGATTATTGCAGGGGGCTACCACTCGATGAACTGTGATTTAGGTTAAGGAGTTGTATGGAGATATTTCTTCTCGGTAAAGCTTTTGCAAAAACGCTATTAAATATGACGTGCGCAGAGAGATTGCCCATCAGGGCCAAGCTCAAAGTGAGAACACGCAACCCCTAGGCGATCGAAGGCCTTATCTCCAAAATGAGTTCTATATGCCAGTGCCAAAAGGACTCGTAAATTAGTGTCACCGTCGGCCTTGATGCCAAATGCTTTAGCAGTGCGACTCACGGTATTTTCAATTACTTTTTCCGTGTGCGCAGTTTCGCGTGCAATTGAGCCATTAGATTTTCCTTCACAAAGAAGGTCCATGACTAAGCGCTCAAAAGGAGTTAACTCACGCGTGGCGATTGTTATATCTGTTGCCATAATACTTTCAGGGCCTCTCCATTGCTTTCCTGAATTACCTGTCTGATTTGCCAATCTGACTACCGGCCTATTGTGCCTCTTTGTTCCCCCTTTGACCAGCATTAGGATTGCTCTATGAGTGAAATTTCTCTCAGCCAAGATGCTGAGGTGTTAACCCTTGAAATTAACCGTCCCGCGAAGATGAATTCCCTCACCCGGGCCATGTACGCAGAACTTGCCTCGCACCTCAGAGATGCATCTGGAGACTTCTCTATTCGCACCTTGGTTATCTCAGGGGCTGGAGAAAATTTTTGCGCAGGTAATGACATCTTTGATTTTATGAATGACCCACCAACTGACGCCGATTCAGAAGTTTTTCAGTTCTTAACAGAGCTTCAAAATTTCCCCAAACCGATCATCGCAGTTGTGCAAGGCAATGCTGTGGGTATTGGAACAACCATGCTGTTTCATTGCGATCTAGTTTACGCGACACCTACAGCGAAATTCTCGATGCCTTTTGTGACTTTGGGTTTGGTGCCTGAAGCCGGTTCCAGCTATCTGTTCCCACTTCTTGTCGGATATCAAAGAGCAGCGAAAACTTTTCTATCGGGGGAGAGTTTTGATGCCAGCCAAGCCAAAGAAATGGGGCTCGTACTTGAAGTAAGCGATAGCGCCCGTGATCTAGCACAAGCAATGGCCAAGAAAATTGCAGGGCAACCTCCGACTTCGGTAATAAATACAAAAGCACTGATGAAAAGCAGAACTCATGATGCAGTTTCTGCCGTTATGAGGGCAGAGGGAGAATTATTTAGAATAGCTTTGCAATCCGAAGAAGCCATGGGGGCGTTCATGAAATTTGCAGCGAATAGAGAGCAGAAATGAGTCTTAGCGGAAAGAAGTTATTCATTACGGGAGGCTCACGTGGTATTGGCTTAGCGATTGCTTTAAGGGCTGCACGCGATGGAGCCAGTGTGGCAATCGCTGCCAAAACAGTTGAATCTAATCCGAAGTTGCCTGGCACCATTTTTACAGCAGCTGAGGAGATTCGAAATGCTGGTGGAGTAGCGCTACCCATTCAGTGTGATTTACGTGATGAAACCCAAATAGCCATGGCGGTAGAAAAGGCTGCCGAAGCTTTTGGGGGAATAGATATTTTGATAAATAACGCTAGTGCAATTAATTTGACCAAGACTTTAGAAACCCCCGCAAAGCGTTTTGATTTGATGTTTGATGTCAATGTTCGAGGAACTTTCCTCACCTCCCAAGCAGTGTTGCCTCATCTGATCGCTTCCGCTCAAGCGGGCCGAAATCCACATATTCTCAATCTCTCACCGCCACTGTCCATGAAACCTCATTGGTTTAAGAATCATGTGGCCTACACAATGGCCAAATATGGAATGAGTATGTGCGTGCTGGGAATGTCTGCCGAATTTAAGCGCGATGGCATTGCAGTGAACGCGCTCTGGCCACGAACAGCCATAGATACAGCCGCTCTTGCAATGATTCCCGGTGTTGATACACATGCGTGCCGCAAACCTGAAATCCTCTCCGACTCTGCCTACATTATTCTCAATCGCCCATCTACCGAATGCACCGGGAATTTCTTCATTGACGATGAATTGCTGGCATCAGAGGGAATAACTGATCTTGATAAATACGCAGTAGTGCCAGGCACGACTGATTTTTTGTTGGACTTCTTCTTAGATTAGAATCCCTGCATAACTCTCCGATGCTTAGTGAAAAGGTAGAAATGTCTATTCAATCTGTAAATCCACGAACCGGGGAGTCCTTCGGCCCAATAATTGCTCCGACAACATCGGCCCAAGTTGATTCAATGATTGCTAGTGCCGTAACTGCTTTTGAGAAGTGGTCTCTCACTTCGGCAACTAGTCGGGCCAAAGTACTTTTCGCATTAGCTGATGCTCTAGACGCTAACACTGAGAAATTGGTGGAAATCGCTGATGCTGAAACTGCACTTGGGATACCTCGACTAACGGGTGAAGTAGGACGTACCACTTTTCAATTGAGAACTTTTGCGCAAGCACTTGAGAAGGGTGAGTTCGTAGCGCCATCGATTGATTCGGCAGTCGATGCTCCTCTTCCACAAGGTCACCCTAAGTTTTTGAAAACTCTGCGTGCAATTGGGCCTGTTGCAGTTTTTGGCGCAAGCAATTTTCCTTTTGCTTTTAGCGTTCTAGGCGGAGACACTGCTTCGGCACTTGCTGCAGGATGTTCGGTTGTCATCAAAGCGCATCCCGCGCACCCTCAAACTTCTCAATTGAGTTTTGATATCGCAAAGAAAGCGTTGATAGATGCGGGAGCGCCGGAGGGAATAATTTCTTTGGGCCATGGTTTTGATTTCGGAAAGAGTGTGATCACGGATCCACGCATCAGCGCAGGTGCATTTACTGGCTCTAAAGCTGGTGGCCGAGCACTTTTTGATTTAGCGCAAGATCGCGAATGTCCGATTCCCTTTTACGGAGAACTAGGAAGCGTCAATCCAGTTGTTGTTACGTCGACGGCCTTGAGCGATGTAAATGCTTTTGCTGGTGCTTATTTAGATTCACTTCTCATGGGTAATGGGCAATTTTGCACGAACCCAAGTGTTCTCTTTGTTCCAGATAATGCAGAATTTATCAACGCGGTCCAAGAGCAATTGTCACACCGAGAGCCTTCGCCATTTTTGAGCGAGGCAACTAAGTCACTCCACGACAAAAATCGCGCAGATGTTATTTCCAAAACAAGTGCACGCTTATTGCAAGGAAAGAGTGCGCCGACTCAAGGATTTTTCTCCTCACCCGCCGTGCTGGTTGTATCTGCTCAGAGTGTTCTGACACACCCTGAGTATTTGGCCACGGAATGTTTTGGTCCAACTGGATTAGTTGTGACATATTCTCATTCGGACGAACTGCATGCCGTTCTGTCCAAACTTGAAGGCGCACTTGTCGGATGCCTTTTTTCACAAAATATCTCAACTGCTGAAGAACTAATCCTCAATGCTTTAGCCTCAAAGGCTGGTCGAGTTGCATTTAATGCGTGGCCCACGGGAGTGGCAGTTACTGCTGGCCAAAACCATGGTGGTCCTTACCCTGCCTCAACGTCATCCCTGCATACCTCCGTTGGAACAAGTGCAATCACACGCTTCTTGCGACCTGTAGCATTCCAAGGTCTACCCGATGAGTCATACAGAGCAGTTACTGCCGATACCGTGAAAGGAAAATAAACAGATGCGTATAGCCCGACTTGGAGAATTCGAAAAAGAAAGAGCGGCTGTCATCGTAAGCGATACAGAGGCAGTTTTTGTTGATGATGTTATCGGGGACTGGAATCGCGTAGCGCTTGAAAACGGCGCACTTGAAAAAGTAAAAGCTCTAGATCTTTCAACACGTCCGTGCGTAAAGTTTGCGGATTACCGTTTAGGTTCACCTGTAGCACGCCCTACAAAAGCAATTTGTGTGGGACTTAACTACACCCAACATGCAATTGAAACTGGGGCAACAATTCCAACAGAGCCAATTGTTTTCATGAAAGCTCCAGATACTGTCGTTGGCGGATTTGATGACATCATCGTGCCACCAGGATCAAAGAAGACAGATTATGAAGTTGAAATTTGCGTTGTTATAGGAAAGAACGCGTTGTATTTAGATTCTCCGGCTCAAGCTCGTGAGCACATACTTGGATACACAATCTCTCAAGATGTTTCCGAACGTCATTGGCAGGTAGAGCGTTTAGGTCAGTGGATGAAGGGCAAGTCTTTCCCATCATTTAATCCAATTGGCCCATGGATTGTTACCGCGGACTCTTTTGACCCTACTGATGTTCGCCTTTGGTGCACTGTCGATGGTGAAAAACGTCAGGATTCACGGACGAGTGACATGATTTTCGGTATCGAACACTGCATTTGGTACATCACCCAGTTCATGGAACTCAAAGCTGGCGACATCATCAATACCGGAACTCCACAAGGCGTGGGTATGGGATTCAAGCCAGAGAAATACATTCATGGTGGAGAAGTTGTAGAAACCGGAATCGAAGGCATTGGAACAATTAAGTCCAAAGTCTTGGCGTACAAGAAGCCTTAAAAAGGTTTACTGAATACGCATTCTTGGGTTGCTTCTAATTCAAGAAGTCGGTTCCACTTAGCTGTCCTGTCAGAGCCATGAGTAGATCCAACTTTGATTTGACCAGCGCTCCAACCAGTTGCGATATCTGAAAGCCAGCTGTCTTCAGTCTCGCCTGATCGAGCTGAAACAATTGTCTTGAAGCCATTGTTTTGAGCTTCCTTGATTACTTGGTGCGTGTGCGTAATTAGGCCGTTCTGATTTGCTTTAATCAAAATCGAATTGGCGCTTTTTTCAGCGATTCCTTTACGCAAGCGTTCTAAATTGGTGGTGAAAAGGTCATCTCCTACAACTTGCAAAGTAGACGGCACCTGATTCATGAATGAATTCCAAGAATCCCAATCATCCTCCGCGAAAGGATCTTCGATAGAAATAATTGGATGTGAATGTACGAGTTCGACCAATTGGTCGTTCCACTGCTGGCTTGAATAGATCGTGCCAGAGTTTCTCGATGTGTATTTTCCATCGGAGTAAAACTGCGTGGATGCAATGTCGAGTGCAATTGAAACGTCTTTGCCTGGATTCAGGCCCACAACTTCTATGCATTCAGTAACAAATGCGCAAGCTGTATTAGATGATTCAAAGCCAATTCCTAATCCGCCTTCATCTGCAACGAGATTGGTGACGTATCCTCTTTTGGCACCCAATTTTGCTGCCATTTCACGAATTGCCACAACCCAAGAAAGGGCTTGAGCAAAATTCTCGGCGCCGTGTGGCAGTACCAATACATCTTGGATATCAAGTGCTCCGTTTGCGTGTGCGCCTCCAGAGAGAATGTTGACCATTGGCATCGGAATAAGAAGTGGGCCTTGCCCTTGATAAAACTGAGCAAGCGAAAGACCTGCAAGATGCGCGCATGCTTTGGCAGTTGCAATTGAAACTGCAAGAGTTGCGTTTGCACCTATCCGCTCATGCCTGGAAGTAGCATCAAGTTCAACCATAGTTTCATCACTTGCATGCGTTGACGGTTGACCGCCAACAAGTCGAGGAGCAATTTCGTTATTGATGTGGCTGACTGCTTGATACACACTTGTTCCGGCATAGAATTTTTCAGTTTGAGGGGAGTTGTGGTCTCTTAGCTCTGATGCTTCATGGGCGCCGGTGGACGCACCAGAAGGAACACTGGCTTTGTGAATCGATCCATCACTTAATTCGATGATTGCACATACTGTTGGACGGCCCCGAGAATCTAAAACTTGCAATCCCTGAATCTTGGTAATCAGCGTTGTCATGGAATCAAGAATACTTCAGAAAGAGTGGGTGGAGTTGCGCGAGAGAGTAGGTTAATTGCGCGATTACGAAGTGATTCTTGGGCTTGGGTATTCAAGTAATGCACCAGTGACACACCATCAACCCGAGCTAAGGCAATAGTTGCTGCATGCCATGTAAAGGTGTGTGGTGCTTTTCGTCCTAGGACGCTCTCATAACTTTCTATGAACTCCTTGGCGCAGACAGCAAGAGAACTCTTTTGCTGTGGGTCGGTGAAAAATTCTTGTTTGCACATTAAATGACCAAGGATGAATGCCAAATCGAAGACTGGATTTCCAGTGTGAGCCACTTCGAAATCGAGAACTATTGCTTTTCTATCATCTTCAACAAGAATATTTTTTGGAGAAAAATCGCCATGAACTAAAGCACTTTTATCGCCTTCTAGCTCGTCGATGAGCCCTTTAATTCTTTCTGCTAGTGCGCGATGTTTTTCAATCAGGGATCGGTAAAAAGGCGTAATTCGGAGTTGTTCGAAAAGTGAATCTTCGACGAATTCCTTAAGTATCTCGGGGCGCTGTGACGTTTGTGTATGCCAGATACCTAGAATCCTCCCAAGATCTTGCGCTACCTCATGGCGAATATTTCCTGCCAGCAAATCTTCTTTCCAATTTGTTACCCCTTGCGGGGCCCTTTCGATCAGCAGAGAAAATCTCTCGGGATCAACGTCATACAGCGTGGGGACATGTAGGGGAGTCAACTCATGGAGAACTTCTATCGCTCTGGCTTCAACGAGTGCTCTGCGTTGCTCGACACTCCATTTGGAGGCTACCTTTAATTCAGGCAAAGCTTGCTTGAAGACTAAGTTTTTACCTTCACCACTGACTGCAAGAACAACATTTGAAACTCCGCCACTGAGTATTTCCACAGTGATGTCCGCTGATGGAGTGAAAACTTTGCGGGTTTTTAAATATGCCGTGACTGTTGACTCATTGAGTAGTTCTACAGTCATAGAGGAAATCTTATGGAAGGAATGTTACGGAGAAAGCGTTATCGACGAGCAAGCTTTGTCCAGAAATCCCAGTATTAAGGTCGCTTCCCAATAAATAGACTGAGTTGCCAACATCCTCAGGCAAAACTAGTGAACCAACTGGTGTGGCTTCAAGAACATTTGCCATCTGATCTGGAGTCAAACCTGTGCGAGACATTGGCGTATCAACGACGCCAGGCAAAATGCCGTTAACAAGAATCTGGTGTGATCTACCAAGATCAACTGAGAGCGAACGGACGAGTCCGCCTACGGCAGCTTTTGTAACCGAATAAGCCATCTTCTCTTTACGAGTGAAAACTTCGGCTAGCGAGGACATGATGACGATCTTGCCCTTTTTAGGAATCAAATCTTTACCCATCAAAAACTGAACATGCTCAATTACAAATCCAACGTTGGCTTGGAATAGGCGATCCATATCTGCCGCCGTTGTAGTCATTACCGTGCCGTTCATGTTTATTCCTTGAGCAAAGACAACAGACTCGAATCCGCCCTCAGCGCTAATTTCGGCAAATTTTTTCGATTCCGAAAGTGGCAAAACAATTTCGTCGGGTGCGTTGGTGGCAGTTCTTACTACTGTAAATACTTTCCAGCCATGTGAGCGAAACGCTTTTGCTGTTGGTGCTCCAAGTGCTCCGTTTGCACCGAATAATAAGAGTCGCTTGCTTGATGAACTCATTTTTCGTATCCGTATCTGGTTAACATCGCATGCCCGATTGATGCGCGACGAACGCGTTCGCGTCCGGTTGCTTCTACTACTGCCTGGATATGACCACCTGCTGGATATAGACCGGGGGAGTTTCGCACAGTGAACTTGAGATAAATTGGCGAAGCTACTCGAACCAGATCAGGTACTTCGTAGTGACGCACAACGCCACCAAAATCATCTGGACCTTCGACATAAACATCTACAGGGACATCTACTTGCGCTCTGATAGCGGCAATCTGTTGGAGTGAAAGATCAGTGGCTAAATTCAATGTGGATGCGCCAAGGTTGACGAGGGCTTGAGCCGTGGCTGCGTTGGTGCATGGCATTGCAACTGATGTTTTTAAAATGAAATCAGAAGGCAAATCGCCTAACTTTTTTGCTTCGCCTAAAACGCTCAGAAGGCCGACATCTCCAACCAGAACGGAGCGGACACCGAGAGAAGCCCCATGCAACACATCTTCTACTGCATAACGCAGTTGATCTGTACCTCGCAGGGTTGGTGATGCGACCCCGCCCGCCGATGAAAGTGGTTGTTTACCGATATCCCATGCTGCGCGTGGTCCTACGAATAGACAAACCTCTAAATCATTTGCTTTGCCAAGTGCAACCATCTCTTTAATCTCGTCATCAGTTTGCATCATGATGCCAGACCCTTGTGAGATGCGATGAAATTTAACGGAACGTTTTTTGGCTTCATCGAGTATTGCTTTGAAAGCTAAAGGACCCTCAACAGATGGAATCTCAATCTTCCAGCGTGCGCCGTCTGGAAATCGTTTAGAAGATTCTGGAATACCTTCAGCATCTTGGGATTGAATACCCTGATGAGAAAGGAGTGAAATTGATTTAGCCATTGGGCCGTTTGCATCGCGAGTAGAGGGCCAATTCTTTTCTGACATAGAGACTCCTTGAGGTGGTGAATAGTTACAAAGGATAGAGGGTTGTCGTCCTGCCACGGACTCCTGGTGTTGCGATACAGGTCGTACCTGCTTCATTCTTTACATCAGGATCGCCATTATGCGCCGACGTGATAATCAACTGGTCAAGATTGGGCCCTGCGAAAACGCAGGAAGTGACAAACTTTGATGGCATTTCGATAATCTCAGTGACATTAAATTTCTCATCAAAGCGTCGAACTTGACCGCTTCCCCAGAAAGCAACCCAGAGTCCACCTTCGGCATCCATACAAATTCCATCGGGGTATCCATCATCTTCTGGGATAGAGACCATTGCTCGACGGTTTGAAATGTCATTTCCGTCGTAATCAAATGCATCTATATTCCCAGTCATGGTGTCGACGTAGTACATAGTTTTTCCGTCATCTGTCCAGTCGATACCGTTACTGCAGGTTACTCCATCGAGAATTCTGGTTAATGATTTTCCATGACGGTCCATTTTGTAAAGCGCAGATAAGCCAGGCTCATTGTTATATGCCAATGTTCCAAGCCATAGATCTCCCGTAGGTGAAATCTTTGCATCATTCCATCGGGTAGGAACCGGATCAGGTTTTCCATCGGCACTCAATCGATTCGGAAGTGAATGTAATGTTCCATCTTCGCCAAGCAGTGAGGGCCCTGAATTCGTACCGACTACGTGGCCACCTTTTGTGCGCGGGATCGCAAAACCAACGTCTTCACCTAATACATGTTCGGATGTTTTATCGGTGGATAGATTCTTAAACAGAATTTTTCCATTAAGAATGTCTACCCATGTGACATCATTATTATCAATCCCAGTTGCAGCAGGACCTTCGCCCACCCAGCAACGACGGCTGTCCCATACTTGGGCTTTAATCATGGCAACTCAATTCCTTTTTGATGGCAGATGCTTGAATCTAGGGCTCCATTCTGCGGAGTTGAGACCGGAAAATCAAGGTCTCACACCTCCTACAGGTTCGGGCATGCCTAATAGTTTCATCAGAACAGCCAACTTTAATGAAGAATGAATCGTCGTTCGCATTTTCCAAAGAGTTCAATACACTATGGATAATTACTGTCTCGAATGAACGGATGCGAGGAATTTTCGTGAAAATCACTGGTTTCGAAATCATTGTTGTCGGTGCACCATGGCGTGAATTAACGATCGTGGAAGTCCAAACAGATGAGGGCATTACTGGTGTTGGCGAAGTTCGCATGGTCAATAAGACAGACACTCTAGTTTCAGCAATCCAAGAATTGGGCGATCGCTATTTAATTGGTAGCGATCCTGCCGACCTTTCAAAATTGGCATGGAATATTCAAGTTGCCGAATACGGCTTGCCAGGAGAAGTTGGCCAGAGCGCTTTAGCCGCTTTTGATATTGCTTGCTGGGATATTTTAGGAAAATCCCTAGGTGTCCCTATCTATAAATTGCTTGGTGGGATTTTTACAGAACGCGTAGAGGCTTATGCCAATGGGTGGTACCAAGGCGATCGTGATCCAAAAATCATTGCAGAGTATGCAAGCAAAGTTGTTGAACGAGGGTACCGAGGATTGAAGATGGATCCATTCGGCCATGCATCTGCAGAGATGACAACTGCAGATTTGCGTCGCTCAGTTGGAATATTGGAAGCAGTGCGCGACACAGTCGGTCCTGATATTCAGATTTATGTGGAGATGCACGGACGGTTTACTTCCCATACCGCAAGGCGTGTTGCTAAAGCTATTGAACATATAGAACCGGGCTGGATTGAAGAGCCAGTTTTGCCAATGGATGTCAGCGGTTTGCGTTCAGTGCGCAATCACACGCACTTACCGATAGCGCTAGGGGAGCGAATTCACGAACCTAGTACGTTAATTCCATTCCTTGAAGAAGGCCTGGTGGACATCTTGCAAGTAGACACCACGCATCATGCAGGAATCACTGGTTTGCAACGACTTGTCGGATGGTCTGATGCCTATAACGTTCGACTAGCTCCTCACAATGTGTGCGGGCCAATTGGAACAGCCGCCGCACTCCATGTCGCAATTGCCGCCTCCAACACGAAGGTGCTTGAACATTTCAACGACTTTGCAGATCCATGGGTTCACGAGATTGTTGAAGGGGCTCCTTACGTCAGCCCTAAGGACGGTGCCTTCGATCTGCCTACTGCTCCGGGCTTGGGATTGACTCTCAACAAGGAAATCTGTGCAAAGCACCCTCGAACAGGTGGCAGACTTGCTCTCTATGCAGCTGGTTGGGAAAAACGACAAGATGCCAAGAACTACG